>Ga0268299_1000643_pt1 | contig 96203 bp, 97 predicted proteins | sample NOBtaG_FD_193484 | JGI IMG/M metagenome (GOLD analysis project Ga0268299, IMG submission 193484) | Activated sludge microbial communities from bioreactor in Nijmegen, Gelderland, Netherland - NOB reactor | ecosystem: Engineered > Bioreactor > Aerobic > Activated sludge | place: Netherlands...
AGATGCTGGCGCAACAGATCAAATCCACCATTGATGCCTGTCGCCGGCGCCTGGAAAGCTGAATCCGAGCCGGCGCAACGGCGCCAGATCACGGTTGAACATACTCAATGCTGAGTTTCTTGAGTACAAACATGAGTATGTTTTTTAATGGAGCAGCATTGTTAACTGTTCATTCAATGACTTGCAGTCACAATCGCTGTTCAATGTCTGGGCCGGCGGCGAACAGTTCGGCGGCGCGGCCATCGCCGGCATCTTCGCGGCGATCCCCTTCGCGATCTGGTTCTTTCTGGCCATCGAGGGCGCGGCCATGGCGGCCGAGGAAGCCAAAGACCCCAAGCGCACCATCCCGCTCGCCTACATCAGCGGCATCCTCACGCTACTGGTGCTGGCTTTCGGGGTGATGATCTTCGCCGGCGGCGTCGGCGACTGGAAGGCGTTGTCGAACGTCAACGACCCGCTGCCGCAGGCCATGAAGACCGTGGTCGGCAACAGTTCCGGCTGGCTGCACATGCTGGTGTGGATCGGTCTGTTCGGCCTGGTCGCGAGCTTCCACGGCATCATCCTCGGCTACTCGCGCCAGTTCTTTGCGCTGGCCCGCGCCGGCTACCTGCCGCCGGGTCTGGCCGCGCTGCACCCGCGCTTTCGCACGCCGCACCGCGCCATCGTCGCCGGCGGCCTGGTCGGCATCGCCGCCATCTTCAGCGACGGCCTCATCAACCTGCAGGGCATGAGCCTCACCGCCGCCATGATCACCATGTCCGTGTTCGGCGCCATCGTCATGTACATCATGAGCATGGCGAGCCTGTTCAAGCTGCGCGCCAGCGAGCCCGCGCTGGAGCGGCCATTCCGCGCGCCGGGCTACCCGGTGGTGCCGGCGCTTGCACTCGGGCTGGCGCTGGTGTGCCTGGTGGCGATGGCCTGGTTCAATCCGATCATCGGCAGCCTGTTCGTCGCCTTCATGGCGGCCGGCTATGTGTACTTCCAATTGACTGCGCACCAGCGCGCCGCGGCGCCGGCCGATGCCATGCTGGAGCGCGTGTGAACACGCGCTGAGGCCCGAGGGCGCATGGCCTACCGCAGCCGCGTGGGGGTGGCCGGTTACGTCTTCGCCGACCTGCGCGAGGTACTGGCCAAGGCGAGTCCGGCCCGCTCGGGCGATTACCTGGCGGGCCTGGGCGCCGGCAGCTACGAGGAGCGCATGGCGGCGCGCATGGTGCTGGCCGACCTGCCGCTGCGAACCTTCCTCAACGAGGCGTTGATTCCGTATGAAACGGACGAAGTTACGCGCCTGATCGTCGACCGCCACGACCGGGCGGCCTTCCCACCGGTGAGCCACTTCACGGTCGGCGAGTTTCGCAACTGGCTGCTGCTAGACACCACCGATTCCGCCGCACTCGCGGCGCTGGCGCCCGGCCTCACGCCCGAGATGGTGGCCGCGGTGAGCAAGCTGATGCGCAATCAGGATCTCATCCTGGCCGCGCGCAAGTGCCGGGTGGTCACGCGCTTTCGGAACACCATCGGCCTGCCGGGGCATCTGGCGGTGCGGCTGCAACCGAACCACCCGACCGACGACCTCAAGGGCATCGCCGCCAGCACGCTCGACGGGCTGTTTTACGGCGCCGGCGACGCCGTGGTCGGCATCAACCCGGCCGGCGATTCGCTCGCCACCATGCACCGCCTGTGGCAGATGCTGGACGACCTGCGCCTGCGCTTCGACATCCCGATGCAAAGCTGCGTGCTGACGCACGTGACCACGCAGATCAAGGCCATCGAACAGGGCGCGCCGGTCGACCTCGTGTTCCAGTCCATCGCCGGCACCGAGGCGGCCAACGCGAGCTTTGGCGTCACGCTCGCGCTGCTGCGCGAGGCGCGCGAGGCGGCGCTGTCGCTCGGGCGCGGCACGCTCGGCGATCACGTCATGTACTTCGAAACCGGGCAGGGCAGTGCGCTGTCGGCCGGCGCGCACCACGGCGTCGACCAGCAGACCTGCGAGGCGCGCGCCTACGCCGTGGCGCGCGCGTTCCGGCCGCTGCTCACCAACACCGTGGTTGGCTTCATCGGCCCGGAGTACCTCTACGACGGCAAGCAGATCATCCGCGCCGGGCTGGAGGATCACTTCTGCGGCAAGCTGCTCGGCGTGCCGATGGGCTGCGACGTCTGCTACACGAACCACGCCGAAGCCGATCAGGACGACATGGACACGCTGATGACGCTGCTCGCCAACGCCGGCCTCAGCTTCATCATGGGCATCCCAGGCGCCGACGACATCATGCTGAACTACCAGAGCACGTCGTTCCACGACGCGCTGTACCTGCGCGAGTTGCTGGGTCTGAAACGCGCGCCGGAGTTCGAGGCGTGGCTCGCGCGCATGGGCATCGCGGACGCGCAGGGCCGGCTGCGGCCGATCGGCGACACACACCGGCTGCTGCGCGAGTTGCCGACGTGAGCGAGCCGCCCGGGCTGCCCGAGCCAATCGAACCGATCGAGCCGTCACGGCCCGGCACGCTGGTGCGGGACGACCCCTGGCAGGCGCTGCGCCGCCACACCGCGGCGCGCATCGCGCTCGGTCGGGTGGGGGCGAGTTTGCCGACAGACGAGGTGCTGCGCTTTGGTCTTGCCCATGCGCAGGCGCGCGACGCGGTGCTGCGGCCGCTCGATGCCGATGCCTTGCAGGGTGAACTCGAAGGCGACGGCTGGCGCGTGCTGCGCGCCCACAGCGCGGCGCCAGGTCGCCACGAGTACCTGCTGCGGCCCGATCTCGGGCGGCGCCTGCGCGAGGCCGAACGCGAGCGACTGGCCGCCGAGCCCGCCGCGGCCGAACTCGCGCTGGTGGTGGCGGACGGACTGTCGCCGTCGGCCGTGCAGCAGCACGTGCGGCCGCTGCTGGCGGAATTTCGCGGCCGCTTCGACATCGACTGGGCGCGCACGCCGCTGGTGCTGGTCGAGCAGGGGCGGGTGGCGATCGGCGACGACATCGGTGCCGCGCTGCGCGCCCGGCTGGTCGCGGTGCTGATCGGCGAGCGGCCGGGGCTGAGTTCGCCGGCGAGCCTGGGCGTCTACCTCACCTTCGCGCCGCGCCCCGGGCGCAGCGACGGCGAGCGCAACTGCATCTCGAACGTGCGCCCGGAAGGGCTTGTTTATCCCGAGGCGGCGCACAAACTCGTGCACCTGTGCCGTGCCGCACTGCGCCGGCAATTGACCGGCGTCGACCTCAAGGACGACAGCGACCTGCTTGCGCTGCCGGACTGAGGAACGGCCCTTGGCGCCCGCCCGCAATCAGGCACGTCTGCCGGTCACCGCGCCCGGCCGGTTGGCGGGCACAGTCCCGTCGGGTCGGGCCGCGGCACCCACGGGCGCCAGCGGGCTTCGGGATCCCTGAAAACCGCCCACGTCCCGCAAACGGCAAACCATCAATCCGGCGACCCGGCGCCCTGCAGGCGTTGCAGATGCGCCCGGGTCAGTTCGTAAAAGCGCCGCGAGGGGCCGACGTCCTCGAAGATGGGATCGCCGAGTTCGTCACGGGCGACCACCGCAGCGCCCTGCTGATAGGGCAGCAGCGCCTCGATCTCGTCCAGTGCGGCGCGGATCAGTTCGCGCAGCAGTTCGGCCTCACCGCAGGCGGGATACAGCTCCTGCAGGGCGCGCAGCCGCGCCAGATCGTGCGCCGGCAGGCGCAGGGCGAAATCGTATTCCTGCGTGTGCCGACGCCCTTCGTTCTGCCAGCTCTTCAGCAATTCCTTGATGGCCACGGTGTCGTGCCTCTCATGTGTGTATTCCGGGCGTGACGACCCGAATCAGGGTGCGCCATGGCCCGCCTGGGCCAGCAGGATCTTCACGCCCAGCCAGATCAGCAGGATCAGGATCAGCGTCGCCACCGTCCCGATCGCGATGAAGGTGAACGGACTGCCGCTGGTGAAATCCCGCTGGCGGTTCTTCTCGCTCTGCACGCCGACCAGCGCCGCCAGCACGCTGCCCACGACCTGCCAGAATCCCATGCGCTGCTCACGCTGCGTCATTACTCTCATCCTCGCTCGTGCCTCGCCACACCGGTACGCGGTGCAGGATCAGATTCTACCGACCCCGGCCGAAAACCTCATGTGAACCCCATGCTGTCCGCCGGAGTGGCCATGCGCGACCGATCCGATCTCCCGCTGCCCCCGCTCGTCGACGAGCGCCCCCTGACGCTGATCCGCGCCGCGATCGATCAGGTCGGCCAGGTGGTCCTCGGCAAGGAAAGGCAGATCCGGCAAGCCGTGGCCTGCCTGCTCGCCGAAGGGCATCTGCTGCTGGAAGACGTGCCCGGCGTCGGCAAGACCACGCTGGCGCACGCGCTGGCCTGCAGCCTGGGCCTCGAATTCCAGCGGGTGCAGTTCACCAGCGACATGCTGCCGGCGGACATCACGGGCACGTCGATCTTCGAGCGGGTCAGCGGACGCTTCACCTTCCATCCGGGGCCGGTGTTCACGCAGCTCCTGCTGGCCGACGAGATCAACCGCGCCACACCGCGCACCCAGAGCGCGCTGCTCGAAGCCATGGAAGAGCGTCAGGTCAGCGTGGACGGGACCAGCCACCGCCTGCCGCATCCCTTCTTCGTCATCGCGACCCAGAATCCGGCCCGGCAGGCCGGCACGTTCGCATTGCCCGAATCCCAGCTCGACCGTTTCCTGCTGCGCATCAGCCTGGGCTATCCCGACGCGGACGCCGAACGGGCGCTGCTGCGGCTCGGCGAACGGCGCAGCGCCCTCGGCCAATTGACGGCCTGCCTCGGGGCGGTGGATCTCATGGATCTGCAACGGCAGGTGCGCCGCGTCCATGTGGCCGAAGCGCTGCTGTCCTATGTGCTGGCCTTGCTCGACTACACCCGGCGCTGCGGACGGTTCCGCGAAGGGCTTTCGCCGCGCGCGGGACTCGGCCTGATCCGTGTCGCCCAGGCCTGGGCGCTGCTCGAGGGACGCGAACATGTGCTGCCGGAAGACGTGCAGGTGCTGTTCGAACCCCTGGCCGGCCATCGCCTGCAGCCGCTCGAAGGTCGCGAGGAACAGCCGATCGGTGCCCGCGACGTGCTGACTGCGGTGCCCGTGCCCTGACCATGCGCGCGATGCCGCACCATGCCTGGGTGCTGCGCTGGGTACGCCGGCGCCACCCGCCGGTCACGGGGCCCATCACCGTGGACCGCCGCCGGATCTACATCCTGCCGACGCGCCAGGGCTGGGGCTTCGCCCTGCTGCTCGGCACCATGCTGCTGGCCGCCCTCAACTACGGCAACAGCCTGATGTTCGTGGTCTGCTTCTGGATGGGGGGCGTGGCCTTTCTGACCATGCATCACACCCACCGCAACCTGCTGGGGCTGCACATCGCGGGACAGGCCGCGGCGCCCGTGTTCGCCGGGAGTGAAGCGGTGTTCGGCCTGCAGATGTCGCACGCGGACGCCTCCCCCCGCTACGGTCTGCGTCTGCACCACACGGATCAAACCCATGCACTGGCACCCTTGTCGGCCGGTGTGGCAACGGCTGTTCCTGTCGCCATTGCGGCCCCGCGGCGCGGACGCCTGGAACTGCCGCGCCTGGGGCTGTCGACGACCTACCCGCTGGGACTTTTCGAAGCCTGGACCTGGATCCATCCCGCGCTGGAAACACTGGTCTACCCGTGCCCGGCGCCGCAAGCGCCGCCACCCGCCGGAGCCGGCCTGCAGGGCGGGATCGGCACGGCCGGCGACCATGGGGAGGGCAGCGAGGATTATCGCGGCCTGCGCAACTACCGCAGCGGGGACGGGGCGCACACCATCGCCTGGCGCGTGCTGGCCCGCGAACGCGGCCTGATGGTCAAGCAGTTCAGCGAAAACAACCGGCCGGAATGGCGGCTGGCCTGGGCCCAGTTCGCACATCAGGCCGATGCCGAACGCATCCTTTCCCTGCTTTGCCGGCAGGCGCTCGCTGCCCATGCCTGCGGCGCCCCCTTCGCGCTGTACCTGCCGGATCGGGAGCTGCCTCTGGGCAGCGGCGAGGATCATCTGCGCAAGGTCTTGCGCGCCCTTGCCCTTTACGGCCTGCCGGCCCGGGAAGCGCCGTGAGCCCGCGCGAGTCGAGCCGGCACACGGCCTTGCTGCTGGGCTGCGTCGCCATCGCCTACCTGCCCCATCTGACGCATCTGCCGCTCTGGGTGGGCGGCGTCCTGGCCGGCTGCTGCGGCGGGCTGCTCGCCGTCGCCGGCGGGTGGCTGCGCGCGCCGGGTCGTGGCTTGCGGTTCGTGCTGGCGGTGCTCGGCCTGACGGCTGTGGCGCTGCAGTATGGCCGCATCAACGGCGCCGATTCGGGCAGTGCGCTCTTGACCCTGATGCTCGGCCTCAAGCTGCTGGAGACCCGCACCGGCCGGGATCGCATCCTGGTGGTGTACCTGTGTTTCTTCCTCCTGGGCAGCGGCTTTCTGCACGACCAGGCCCTGCCGGGCGGCGCCCTCGCGCTGTTCGGTTTGCTGCCGCTGACCTGGGCCTGGATCCTGCTCCAGGAAGGCGCCGAGCGACCTCCGTTGCGGCGGGCGCTGCGGACCGCGGCGCTGCTGCTGGCTCAGGCCCTGCCGCTGATGCTGGTGCTGTTTCTGCTGTTTCCGCGCCTGTCCGGCCCCTTGTGGAGCATCCCGCGGGAGACGGGGGCGGCCCGGTTCGGGCTGAGCGATCACATGGCCCCCGGCGCCCTGACCGCACTGGGTCAATCCGGCGCGGTCGCCTTCCGGGCGCGCTTCTTCGGCGCGGTCCCGCCGCCGGCAGCCCGCTACTGGCGCGCCCTGGTGCTGTGGGATTACGACGGGCTGACCTGGCGCAATCGACAGCCCGCTGAACTCGGGCCCGCGCCGCTGGTTCCGCGCAGCGCCGCCATCGCCTATGAGATCACCCTGGAGCCGCAGGGACAGCCCTGGCTGCCGCTGCTCGACGTCCCGGCCCGGATCGAAGTGCCCGAAGCCCGGTTCACCGGTCGGGAAGCCTTGGCCGCCAAACCGGTGGATGAACGTCTGCGCTACGAAGCCAGTTCCTACGCGAGCTACCGGCTTGCGCCGCAAGCCAATCCGGACCTGATGGCACGCGCCCTCGCATTGCCAGAGACCGGCAATGCCGCCGCCCGGACGCTGGCCCGGGAATGGCAGGCCCGCTTTGCCGACCCCGCCGAGCGCGCGCGCGCCGCACTGCGGCTGTTTCGCGAGGCGCCGTTCTACTACACCCTGCAACCGCCGCCCTTGGGCAGCGATGGGATCGACGATTTCCTGTTCCGGTCCCGGCGCGGATTCTGCGAGCACTATGCCGGCGCCTTCGTGTTTCTGATGCGGGCCGCCGGCGTCCCGGCGCGCGTGGTCACCGGCTATCAGGGGGGCGAAACCAATCCCTTGGGCGATTACCTGATCGTGCGCCAGGCCGATGCCCATGCCTGGGCCGAGATCTGGCTCGCGGGGCAGGGCTGGGGGCGCGTCGACCCCACGGCGGCCGTCGCGCCGGAACGCATCGAGGATGGCGCCGCCGCTGCCCTGGCCGGTGAACTGTCGGTGCCGGTACGCCTGCTGCGGGAAAGCGCGGCGCTGCAACGCCTGCGCCTCGGCTGGGACGCGGCTAACTATCGCTGGAATGACTGGGTGCTCGGCTACGGGCCGGACAAGCAGCGGACCACGCTGACCCGTTGGGGTTTCGATTCGGTGGCGCCGGGGCGGTTGATGGGGTGGGTGACGCTGCTCACCGTCGGCATGAGCGCGCTGACCGGATTATGGATGGGCCGTCGCCGCGAGACCCATTCCGGCCGCGATCCCGTGATCGCCGGATTCCGTCGCCTGCAACGCCGCTTGTCCCGGGCAGGCCATCCTCCCCGGCCCGGGGAAGGACCGCGCGACTATCTAGCCCGTTGCGCCGCTGCCGAACCGGCCTGGCGCGCGCCACTGGCGGTGCTGGGCAGGGATTATCTGGCCCTGCGTTACGGGCCGTATCCCGCAGCGGAGCAGCAAGCCCGGTTCGGTCGGGCGGTGCGCCGTTTTCATCCGCGCTGGCTGCGGCTGCGGCGGCGCTGGATGGTCCGTATCGGCCGGCGCCAAGGCCGGGATTCGGTCGATGGTCCCGAACCGGTCAGTCCCGCGGGGGCGGCGCGAACAACACCATGAGCACCATGAGGCTGACGGCGGCATAGAGGATCTGGCTCACCCCATGCACGGCGAGGAAACTGCCGCGGCTTTCGGGCCCGAGGGCCTTGAAATGCGCCATCAGCGGCTGCAGCGCAGCAGCCTGAAGGATGACCGCCCCCAAGGCCCCTTCGAGCAGGCGGCGCGGCCAGCGCCCCTGCGCCGCGAGCGCCCAGCGCGCGCCCAGCAGCACCGGCACGCCCACCACGAAGACGACGCGGAACAGCTCGCCGGCCACGGCGCCGGCCAGAACCGGATCGCCCAGCCGGGCAAAGAGCAGGGGTGCCACGGCGTAGCCGACGGTAAGCTGCATCCCCAGCCACAGGGCCAGAAGCGCCGCGACAGCCCGGCGCATCCGCTCCCCGGCCACCGGCCTCACAGATAGCGGACCTTGACGATCTCGAGGCTGCGGGTGCCGGCCGGGATCTCCACCTGGGCGACATCGCCTTCGCGTTTGCCCACCAGCGCGCGGGCGATGGGCGAGTTGATGGACAACAGCCCCGCCTTGATGTCCGCCTCGTCCTCACCGACGATGCGGTAGTTCAGTTCCTCGCCGGTCTCCTCGTCGATGAGATCGACCGTGGCACCGAACACCACGCGGTCCGACGGCGCCAGCGCCGCCACGTCGATCACCTGGGCATTGGAGAGCTTGGCCTCGATCTCGGCGATGCGGCCTTCGATGAAGCCCTGCTGCTCGCGCGCGGCGTGATACTCCGCGTTTTCCTTGAGATCGCCATGGGCGCGCGCTTCGGCAATGGCGGCGATGACGCGCGGGCGTTCCTCGTTCTTCAGGCGCGTGAGTTCCTCGCGCAAGAGCTCGGCGCCCCGCAGGGTGATGGGTACCCGCTTCATGACAGCAACTCCTTGTGCAGATCCTGCAGCCGATGCACCTCGGCATTGTCCAGATCGTCGAGCGCCTCGCAGCTCGCCCGCGCGCCGGCCAAGGTGGTGTAGTAGCTCACCTTGTGCTGCAAGGCCGCGCGACGGATCGACAGCGACTCGGCGATCGCCTGCTTGCCTTCGGTCGTGTTGACGATCAGGTCGATGGCGTCGTTCTTGATCATGTCGACCACGTGGGGACGACCTTCGGTCACCTTGTTCACCCGCTCGCAGGCGATGCCGGCCGCCGCGAGATGGGCCGCCGTGCCCTTGGTGGCGACGATCTCGAAGCCGCGCTCCAGCAGCATGCGGGCCAGGACAACCGCGCCGGGCTTGTCGGCATCGCGGACGCTGAGAAAGACCCGTCCGCCACGTTCGAGGATCACGCCGGCGCCGAGCTGGGCCTTGGCGAAGGCTTCGCCGAAACTGCGGCCCACACCCATCACCTCGCCGGTGGATTTCATCTCGGGCCCCAGGATGGGATCGACGCCGGGGAACTTGATGAAGGGGAACACCGATTCCTTGACCGCGAAATAGGACCGCGGCATGACCGATCCGGTCACCCCCTGCGCCGCGAGGGATTGCCCGACCATGCAACGCGCCGCGATCTTGGCCAGCGGCACGCCGGTCGCCTTGGACACGAAGGGGACGGTGCGCGAGGCGCGCGGATTGACCTCGAGGACGTAGACCTCGCCCGCCTGGATGGCGAACTGGGTGTTCATGAGGCCGACGACCCCGAGGCCGCGTGCCATCGCCTCGACCTGTTCGCGCAGGCGCGTCTGCACTGCGTCATCGAGGTTGTAGGGCGGCAGCGAACAGGCCGAATCGCCGGAATGCACGCCGGCCTGCTCGATGTGCTGCATGATGCCGCCGATGACCACCGCCGCGCCGTCGCTCACCGCATCGACGTCGCACTCGATGGCATCGTCCAGGAAGCGATCCAGCAGCACCGGGCTGTCGTTGGACACGGAGACGGCCGTGCGCATGTAGGTGCGCAGTTCATCCTCGTTGTAGACGATCTCCATCGCGCGGCCACCCAGCACATAGCTCGGCCTGACCACGAGCGGATAGCCGATCTCGGCCGCGGCCGCGACGCCTTCGGCGAGCGAGCGGGCCGTGCGATTGGGCGGCTGCCGGAGCCCCAGCGCGTCGACCATCTGCTGGAAGCGTTCCCGGTCCTCGGCCCGGTCGATGGCATCGGGCGTGGTGCCGATGATGGGCACGCCGGCGGCCTCCAGGGCGCGGGCCAGCTTGAGCGGCGTCTGGCCGCCGAACTGGACGATCACGCCCTTGGGCTGCTCGACGCGGACGATCTCCAGCACGTCCTCGAGCGTCACCGGCTCGAAATAAAGCCGGTCGGAGGTGTCGTAATCGGTCGAGACGGTCTCGGGATTGCAGTTGACCATGATGGTCTCGTAGCCATCCTCGCGCAGCGCCAGCGCGGCATGCACGCAGCAGTAATCGAACTCGATGCCCTGGCCGATGCGGTTGGGCCCACCGCCCAGCACCATGATCTTCGCGCGCGTGGAAGGCGCCGCCTCGCACTCCTCGTCGTAGCTGGAATAGAGATAGGCGGTCGTGGAGGCGAATTCGGCCGCGCAGGAATCGACCCGTTTATAGACCGGATGGATCGCAAAGCGCGTACGCAGGGCGCGGATGTCGTCTTCATGGGCAGCGGTCAGCGTGGCCAGGCGGCGATCGGAAAAGCCCTTGCGCTTGAGCGCGCGCAGCCGCGTGGCATCGAGCCCGGCCAGACCGGCCGCGCACACCTGCGCCTCCTCGCGCACCAGATCCTCGATCTGCACCAGGAACCACGGATCGATGGCGGTGAGTTCGAAGAGCTGCTGGCGATCCAGCCCGGCCCGGAAGGCATCGGCCACATACCAGAGCCGCTCCCCGCGCGGCAGGCTGAGCTCCTGGCGCAGGCTGGCCCAGGCCTCCTCGGTTTCCGGCGGCGCGATGCGCTCGCTGAGGCCGTCCACACCCGTCTCCAGCCCGCGCAACGCTTTTTGCAGCGATTCCTGGAAGTTGCGGCCAATGGCCATCACCTCGCCCACCGACTTCATCTGGGTCGTCAGCCGGTCGTTGGCCTGGGGGAATTTCTCGAAGGTGAAACGCGGCACCTTGGTGACGACGTAGTCGATGGCCGGCTCGAATGAGGCCGGCGTCACGCCCCCGGTGATCTCGTTCTTGAGCTCGTCCAGCGTGTAACCGACCGCCAGCTTGGCCGCCACCTTGGCGATGGGGAAGCCGGTCGCCTTGGAGGCCAGCGCCGAGGAACGCGACACGCGCGGATTCATCTCGATCACCACCATGCGCCCGTCGGCCGGATCGATCGCGAACTGCACGTTGGAGCCGCCGGTATCCACCCCGATCTTGCGCAGCACGGCGATGGAGGCATCGCGCATGCGCTGGTATTCCTTGTCGGTGAGGGTCTGCGCCGGCGCGACCGTGATCGAGTCGCCGGTGTGGACGCCCATGGGATCCAGATTCTCGATGGAACAGACGATGATGCAGTTGTCCGCCCGGTCGCGGACCACTTCCATCTCGAATTCCTTCCAGCCCAGCACCGATTCCTCGATCAGCACCTCGGTCGTGGGCGAGAGGTCCAGCCCGCTCTCGACGATGGCGACGAATTCCTCGCGGTTATAGGCGATGCCGCCGCCGGACCCGCCCATGGTGAAGGACGGCCGGAGGATGGTGGGATAGCCGACCTCGGGCTGCCGGGCCAGCGCTTCCTCCATCGAGTGCACCACCACCGAGCGCGGCGTGGCCAGCCCGATGTCGGCCATGGCACGGCGGAACTGGTCGCGGTCCTCGGCCATGTGGATGGCCGCCTCGCTGGCGCCGATGAGCTGCGCGCCGCAGCGCTCGAGCACGCCCTCGCGCACCAGGTCGAGCGCGCAGTTCAGGGCCACCTGCCCGCCCATCGTCGGCAGCACCGCGTCGGGCCGCTCGGCCTCGATGATGCGCGCCACGGTGGCCCAGTGGATGGGCTCGATGTAGACGGCATCGGCCATGTCCGGGTCGGTCATGATGGTGGCCGGGTTCGAATTGACCAGGATGACGCGATAGCCCTCCTCGCGCAGCGCCTTGCACGCCTGGGCGCCCGAGTAGTCGAACTCGCAGGCCTGGCCGATGACGATGGGACCGGCGCCGAGGATGAGGATGCTCTTGATGTCGGTGCGTTTGGGCATGGGCAAACCTGTTCGTCGAAGGATGGACGAGGGCTGTTCAGACGGCGCGCTGACGCGCCATCAGAGTGGTGAACCGGGCGAACAGCGGCCGCAGGTCGTGCGGCCCCGGGCTGGCTTCGGGATGACCCTGGAAGCCGAACGCGGGCCGGTCGGTGTGCATGACCCCTTGCAGCGTGCCGTCGAAGAGCGAGCGGTGCGTGGCGCGCAGATGGGCCGGCAGACTGCCCTCGTCCAGCGCAAAGCCGTGGTTCTGGCTGGTGATGAGCACCCGGCGGGTGTCGAGGTCCATCACCGGATGGTTGGCGCCGTGGTGGCCGAACTTCATCTTGACCGTGCGGGCGCCACTGGCGAGCCCCAGGAGCTGGTGCCCGAGGCAGATGCCGAACAGCGGCACGCCGCGCTCGAGCAAGGTCGCGATCGCCGCGATGGCGTAGTCGCAAGGCTCGGGATCGCCGGGGCCGTTCGACAGAAACACCCCATCGGGCGCCATCGCCAGCACCTCAGTGGCGGACGTGCGCGCCGGCACCACCGTCACCCGGCAGCCCTCGTCCACCAGCAGACGCAGGATGTTGCGCTTGATGCCGAAATCATAGGCCACGACGTGGAAGCGGGCGGCGGCCGGCCCGCGCGGCGCGGCGTCGAGCGACAGCGTCGGCGCCTCCCAGACATAGGGCGAGGCGGTGCTGACCGCCTGCGCCAGATCCAGCCCCAAGAGGCCGGGAAAGGCGTGGGCAGCGGCCAGGCCCTGCTCGCGGGCCTGTTCGGCGCGCGCCGCGCCCGCGACGATGGCGCCGCGCAGCGCGCCCTTCTGGCGCAGCAACCGGGTCAGCCGGCGGGTGTCCACCTCGGCGATGGCCACGATGCCGTGGGCCTCGAGACAGGCCTCCAGGCTCTGCTCGGCGCGCCAGTTGCTGACCACCTGCGCCGCGTCGCGGATGACGAGTCCCGCGACCTTGACGCCGTCCGACTCCGCATCAGCGGCATTGACGCCGACGTTGCCGATGTGGGGACAGGTCAGTGTGACGATCTGGCGATGGTAGGAAGCATCGGTCAGTACCTCCTGATAGCCGGTCATGGCCGTGTTGAAGACGACCTCGCCGGCGCTGACGCCCGGCACGCCCAGGGAACGGCCGGAAAACACACTGCCATCTTCGAGTACGAGCAGGGCGGGTACGGTCAAGTGGCCACCTCCGGAACAGGCGTGCAAAAACGGAACGGGGCTTGCGTCCCGCCCGACGGCTTGTGTCATTCCTTGCGAATCTCTGGCTCCGCGCCGCGCAGCGTGTGCGCGAACCGTGGCGGTTCGGTGCGCAGACCGGCGGCCCGAAGGCGCGGCTGGCTCCCGCTGGAGCGCGCCAATTCTAGGCACTTCGGGCCGGGATGTCCATGCGAGGGGGCCTAGAGCCCCAGCACGTCGCCCATGTCGTAGAGCCCCGGCGCACGGCCCGCCAGCCAGGCCGCGGCCCGCAACGCGCCCTGGGCGAAGTTCTCGCGGCTGGTGGCGCGGTGGGTGATTTCGAGCCGCTCGCCCTCGCCCGCGAACAGCACGGTGTGATCGCCGATGATGTCGCCCGCGCGGACGGTGGCAAAGCCGATGGTGTCGCGCGCGCGCGCGCCGGTCTGGCCTTCGCGGCCATAGACGGCGCACTGGCGCAGGTCGCGGCCCAGCGCTTGCGCAATCACCTCGCCCATGCGCAGGGCGGTGCCGGAAGGCGCGTCCACCTTGTGGCGGTGGTGCGCCTCGACGATCTCGATGTCCACGCTGTCGCCCAGCACGCGCGCCGCCGTTTCCAGCAGCTTGAGCGTGAGATTGACCCCGATGCTCATGTTGGGGGCGAAGACGATGGGAATCTCGCGGGCGGCAGCGGCGATCTCGTCCCGCTGGGCGTCATCCAGCCCGGTCGTTCCGATCACCATGGCCCGCCCCTGGTCGCGACAAACGGCCAGATGCGCCAGCGTCGGCTCGGGTCGCGTGAACTCGATCAGGACCGCGCAGCGCGCGAGCGCGGCGCCCAAATCAGCCGTCAGCGGCACCCCCAGCGCACCGATGCCGGCCAGCACGCCGGCGTCCTGCGCCAAGGCCGGATGGCCCGGCGCTTCCAGCGCGGCCGTGACCGCGAGATCCGGCCGTCCCTGAGCGGCGGCCAGCAGCGCCCGCCCCATGCGACCGGCTGCGCCGGCGATCCCCACCTTCACCATGCGCGACCCCTCGTCAGGATGTGAACCGGTCGAAAAAGCCCTTCACCCCGTCGATCCAGCCGCTGGCCTGCGGGCTGTGGCGCCGTGCGCCCTCCCCCAGCAACTGGTCGAAGCGCTCGAGCAGATCCTTCTGCTCGGCGGTGAGATGCACCGGTGTCTCCACCAGCACGCGGCAGAGCAGGTCGCCCGATTCGGCGCCGCGCAGTCCCGGCATGCCCTTGCCGCGCAGGCGAAACACCTTGCCGGTCTGGGTGCCCGCCGGAATCTTGAGGCTGACCTGGCCGGCCAGCGTCGGCACGTCGATTTCGCCACCCAGCGCCACGGTGGTGAAACTCACCGGCATCTCGCAAATCAGGTCGCGCCCGTCGCGGTGGAAAATGGCGTGGTCGCGCACCTGCACCTGAACGTAGAGATCGCCGGCCGGGCCGCCCCCCTGGCCGGGCTCGCCCTCGCCGCCGAGGCGGATGCGATCGCCGGTGTCGATGCCGGCCGGGATCTTCACCGACAGGGTCTTGTCCTGCCGGACACGGCCGGCGCCCTGACAGGTCTTGCAGGGCGATTCGATGATCGTGCCGCGGCCGCGGCAGCGGGGGCAGGCCTGTTGCAGCGAGAAAAACCCCTGCTGGATGCGCACCTGCCCCTGGCCTCCGCAGCCCGGGCAGGTGACCGGCTTCGAACCGGGTTCCGCCCCGCTGCCGTCGCAGGCGGTGCAGTTCGCATGGCCCGGCACTTCGATTTCGACGGTCTTGCCGCGTGCGGCCTCTTCCAGGTCGATCTCGACCACGGTGCGCAGGTCCGCGCCGCGATAGGCGCCGCCGCCGCGTCCGCTGCGCCGGCCACCACCGAAGACTTCGCTGAACACATTGCCGAAGATGTCGCCGAAGGCATCGGCAAAATCGCTCTGATTGAAGCCGCCGCCGGCGGCACCCCCATTGACGCCCGCATGGCCGAAGCGATCATAGGCGGCGCGCTTGTCCGGATTGGACAGCACCTCCCAGGCCTCGGCCACCTCCTTGAACTGCTCCTCGGCCGCCTTGTCGCCGGGGTTGCGGTCGGGATGATATTTCATCGCCAGACGCCGATAGGCCTTTTTCAGCTCGGCCTCATCGGCACCGCGGGCCACGCCCAGAATCTCGTAATAGTCTGCTTTCGCCATGGTCATCTACCCGTCTATCGCCCGCCCGGGAAAACCGGCGCCCCGAACGCGGCGACGCGCCGGGACCCGCGGGGATCCCGGCGCGCGTCGTGCCCGATCGCCTCAAGCCGACTTGTCGTCGCCCTTCACTTCGTGGAACTCGGCGTCCACCACATCGGCATCCTGCGCGCCGCCTGCTGCCGCGCCACCGGCTTCGGCCTGACCCGCGGCGGCCGCGCGCTGCGCCAGCGTGGCGGACACTTCGGCCAGCGCCTGGGTGCGCTGCTCGATGAGCGCCTTGTCCTCGCCCTGGATGGCCTCGCGCAGCTCGCTCAGGGCCGTCTCGATGCGCGACTTTTCCTCGCCATCGACCTGCTCGCCGAGATCGCGCAGGGACTTTTCGACGCCGTAGGCGAGGCTGTCGGCCTGGTTGCGCGCCATGACCAGCTCATGGAACTTGCGGTCGTCCTCGGCGTGGGCCTCGGCGTCCTTCACCATGCGCTGGATCTCGTCCTCGCTCAGGCCGGAGCTGGCCTTGATGGTGATGTTGGCTTCCTTGCCGGTGTTCTTGTCCTTGGCCGAGACGTGCAGGATGCCGTTGGCGTCGATGTCGAAGGTGACCTCGATCTGCGGCATCCCGCGCGGCGCCGGTGCGATGCCCTCCAGGTTGAACTGGCCCAGCGACTTGTTCTGGCGCGCCACCTCGCGCTCGCCCTGGAGCACGTGGATGGTCACGGCGGACTGGTTGTCCTCGGCCGTCGAAAACACCTGGTTGGCCTTGGTCGGAATGGTGGTGTTGCGCTTGATGAGCGGCGTCATCACCCCGCCCATGGTCTCGATGCCCAGGGTGAGCGGCGTCACGTCGAGCAGCAGCACGTCCTTCACATCGCCGGCCAGCACACCGGCCTGGATGGCGGCGCCGATGGCCACCGCCTCGTCCGGGTTCACGTCCCGGCGCGGCTCCTTGCCGAAGAAGGACTTGACCGCTTCCTGCACGCGCGGCATGCGGGTCTGCCCGCCGACCAGGATCACCTCCTCGATGTCCGAAGCCTTCAGGCCCGCGTCCTTGAGCGCCAGCCGGCAGGGCTCGAGCGTGCGCGCGATGAGATCCTCGACCAGGGCTTCGAGCTTGGCGCGCGTGAGCTTGAGGTTCAGATGCTTGGGACCGCTGGCATCGGCGGTGACGTAAGGCAGGTTGATCTCGGTCTGCTGGCTCGAGGACAGCTCGATCTTGGCCTTCTCGGACGCCTCTTTCAGGCGCTGCATGGCCAGCGGGTCCTTGCGCAGATCGATGCCGTTTTCCTTCTGGAACTCGCCGGCCAGGTAGTCGATGATGCGCAGGTCGAAATCCTCGCCGCCCAGGAAGGTGTCGCCGTTGGTGGCCAGCACCTCGAACTGGTGCTCGCCCTCGACATCGGCGATCTCGATCACCGAGATGTCGAAGGTGCCGCCGCCCAGGTCATAGACCACGATCTTCTGGTCGCCGCGCTTCTTGTCGAGGCCATAGGCCAGCGCCGCCGCGGTCGGCTCGTTGATGATGCGCTTGACCTCCAGACCCGCGATGCGGCCGGCGTCCTTGGTGGCCTGACGCTGGGCGTCGTTGAAGTAGGCCGGCACGGTGATGACCGCCTCGGTGACGGTCTCGCCGAGATAATCCTCCGCCGTCTTCTTCATCTTGCGCAGCACCTGCGCCGAGATTTCCTGCGGGGCCATCTTGCGCCCGCCGGCTTCGACCCAGGCATCGCCGTTGTCGGCGCGCACGATCTTGTAGGGCGCGAGGTGAATGTCTTTCTGCACCACGCCGTCGTCGAACTTGCGCCCGATCAGCCGCTTCACGGCATAGAGCGTGTTCTGCGGGTTGGTGACGGCCTGACGCTTGGCGGCCTGGCCCACCAGCACCTCGCCGTCCTTGGTGTAGGCGACGATGGACGGGGTGGTCCGCCCGCCTTCACTGTTTTCCAGAACCTTGGGCGCACTGCCCTCCAGCACGGCCACGCAGGAATTGGTGGTACCCAGATCGATGCCGATGATTTTGCCCATGGCTTCCTATGCTCCAAAAAATCTGATCACTGGCGTCCACGATGGGGACGGGGGGAACCGGTTTCAAGACGCCGGCGTCAACCGGCCGGGGCGCGCGCCACCACGACCATGGCCGGACGGATCAGCCGGTCGTTCAAGGCATAGCCCTTCTGCATGACCTGCAGCACCGTGTTCTCGGGCGCCTCGGCCGATTCCTGCATGGATACCGCCGCATGCCACTGGGGATCGAAGGGCTCGCCCGCGGGCGCGATCTCGCGCACACCGGCCTTTTCCAGCGCCGCCGCGAGCATCTTCAGCGTCAGCGCCATGCCCTCGCGCAAGGCATTCTGATCGCCCTGCTCCGCTGCGGAGGCCGCCAGCCCCAGCTCCAGACTGTCGCGCACCGGCAGCAGTTCGTTCACGAAGCGCTCCAGGCCGTATTTGTGCGCATTTTCAAGCTCGCGCGCCATGCGCCGCTGCTGGTTTTCCAGTTCCGCGCGCGCGCGCAGGTAAAGATCCCAGTGCTCGCCGGCCTTGGCCTCGGCCTGCGCCAGACGCGCCGCCAGGTCCTCGCCGCCGGCCGCGGCGGCCGCAGATGCGCCGTCCTGCGGCACGGTATCGTCGTTCATGTCGGATGGATTCATGGGGCCGCTCCCGCGCCGGATTCGTTCAAACAACATCAGCTCGACCGCCGAAGGCGATTCGGCGGCGCGCTTATGATGGGGATCAGCCGGATAAATTCAAGGCGCTGCCGAGCAGCCGCGCGGTGATGTCGACGATGGGAATGACGCGCTGGTAGGCCATGCGGGTGGGACCGATCACCGCCAGCACGCCCACCACCTGGCCGTCGACCCGATAGGGGGCGCTCACCACGCTGCAGTCGTCCAGCACGCGATAGCCGGATTCCTCGCCGATGAAGATCTGCGCGCTCCGGGCCTCCAGCGCCTGATCGAGCAGGTGCAGCATCTCGCGCTTGGCGGTGAAGGCATCGAACAGCCCGCGCAGCTTGTCCACATCGGACAGCTCCTTGAAATCCATCAGGTTGGATTGCCCCGCGATGACGTAATCGGCCTCGTCGGGCGATTGCAGCGCCACGCTGGCGAGTTCCACCGCGGTGCGCATGAGGGCGTCCATGTCGGCGCGCGTGCGGCGCATTTCCTCGACCAGGGCCTCGCGCACCTGCACGATCCCCTTGCCGGTGAACAGGCTATTCAGATAGTTCGACACTTGTTGCAGCTCGGCGGGGGTGAAGCTGCGATCGACGCGGATGATGCGGTTCTGCACGTCCTGCCCGTCGAACACCAGCACGGCGAGCACCTGCCGCTCGGACAGGGGCAGAAACTCGATGTGGCGCAAACCGCGCTGCTCGCGCCGGGGCAGGGTCACCACGCCGGCCATGTGCGTGATGCCCGACAGCAGGCGCGACGCCGTGTCGAGCACCTGCTGGCGCGTCAGCGCCTCATCCGCCACGAGTTCGCGCTCCAGCACGGCGAGTTGCGCGGCCTCGATCGGCTGCACCGTGAGCAGGCTGTCGACGAAGATCCGGTAGCCGCGCACGGTCGGCACCCGACCGGCGGAAGTGTGCGGCGACTGCAGGAAGCCCAGTTCTTCGAGGTCCAGCAAGGCGTTGCGGATCGAGGCCGGGCTGAGGTCGAGCCCGCTTTCGCGCGCGATGGTGCGCGAGCCGACCGGCTCGCCGTCGCGGATGAAGCGGTCGATCAGGGTCTTCAGGATGACCTGGGCACGCTCGTTCAGTCCATGTGGTGTTGTCGTGGACATCATCCTCACCCAGAATGACCCTGCCCCGCGCGGGCTTGGCACTCGCCGGCAGAGAGTGCCAAAAAGCACCATAGCAACGGGAGGCAAACAGTGTCAACGACTTGTCATCTCGCGCTGTCCGGCGCCGGGGCCCGCTGATGGCCGCCTTGACCGCCACACCGCGGTTTGCGACGGTGGGCCTGATCGGCAACGCCGCCAACGTGCAGCTCGCCGCGACGCTGGCCCCGCTGGCCGCCTACCTGCAGCGCCGCGGCCGGCGCGTGCTGCTCGACGAACGCTGCGCCGCCGCCAGCCCCGATCCCGCGATCGCCCTGATGGCGCGCGAGGACCTGGCCATGCAGGCCGACCTCATCATCGTGATGGGCGGCGACGGCACTTTTCTGGGCGCGGCCCGCACGGTCGGTGCGCGCCAGGTTCCGCTGGTCGGCATCAACCTGGGCCGGCTGGGATTCATGGTGGACATCCCGCCGGCGCAACTGGAACTGGCCCTGGACGCCATTCTGGCCGGCGACTACCAGACCGACCAGCGTTTCCTGCTGGAGGGCACCGCGCTGCGCGGCGATGCCGTGCTGCACCGCGAGACGGCACTCAACGACGTGGTCATCAACAAGCACCACGTCGCGCGCCTGATCGATTTCGACACCTACATCGACGGGCACTACGTCAACAACCACCGCGCCGACGGCCTCATCGTCGCCACCCCCACCGGCTCGACCGCGTATGCGCTCTCGGGCGGCGGCCCGATCATGCATCCGCAACTGCATGCCATCGTGCTGGTGCCGATCTGTCCGCACGCCCTGGCCGATCGACCGCTCGTCGTGGACGACTCGGCCCGGATCGAGATCCGCATCGCGCCGCGCAACACCAATCCGGTGCAGGTCACCTGGGACGGCCAGAACAGCCTCGAACTGCGCAACGGGGATCGTGTGTGCATCCGCCGCAGCGAGCATCCGCTGACCCTGATCCACCCGGCCAATCACGACTATTTCCGGATCCTGCGCGGCAAGCTGCGCTGGGGCAGTCAACCCATCCCCTGAGACCGACGGGCCATGCTGACGCGCCTCCACATCCGCAACTACACCCTGATCGACCATCTGGAGCTCGACTTCGGACCGGGATTTTCGGCGCTCACCGGCGAAACCGGCGCCGGCAAGTCGATACTGATCGACGCCCTCGGCCTGCTGCTCGGCGATCGGGCGCGGTCCGACCTGATCCGCGCCGGCGCCACGCGCGCCGAACTCAGCGCGGAATTCGATCTGCGCGATCTGCCCGCCGCCGGTGAATGGCTGGTCGCGGAAGGGCTGGATGACGGCGAGGCGTGCGTGCTGCGCCGCGTGCTGCAGCGCGACGGCGGCTCGCGCATGACGATCAATGGCCGGCCGGTGACTGCGCAGAGCCTGCGCGACATGGGTCCCCTGCTGCTCGAAATCCACGGCCAGCATGCACATCAATCGCTGCTGCAGGGCGGCGCGCAACGCGAGCTGCTGGACCGGATCGGCGGCCATGAAGCGCTGCTCGGCGAAGTGAGCCTCGCCCACCAGGCCCTCAAGGCCGCCCTCGAGGACCTGGAGACGCTCGAGAACAGCGCCCGTCAGGCCGGCGGACAGGCCGAGTGGATCCAGAACCAGATCGAGGAATTGCGCGAACTGGCGCCCCGGCCGGCGGAGTGGGCCGCGCTGGTGGCCGAACACAGGCGCCACGCGCACGGCGAGCGCCTGCTCGCCTTGACCCGCGCAACGCTGGGGCGGCTCGCCGGCGAGGACGGCCTCAGCGCCATCGACGCGCTGCAACAGGGCCAGCGCGATCTGGAAGAAGCCCGCCGCCTCGACCCGAGGCTGGATGAAGTCGCCGTGCTGGTGGATCAGGCCCTGATTCCGGCGCAGGAGGCCGAGCGCGCGCTGACGCATTATCTGGCCGACACCGAAGTCGATCCCGAGCGGCTGGCCTGGCTCGACGAGCGCCTCGGGCGCTACCACCAGCTCGCCCGCAAACATCACCGCCCGCCCGAGGATTTGCAGGAGGTGCTGGCCCGGCTCGAAGCCGATCTCGTCGCTCACGCCCACTTCGCCGACCGGCGGGACCATCTGGCGCAAGAGATCGCGCGCCAGCGCGCAGGCTACGACCGCGCGACGGAGCGTCTCGGCGCGGCGCGGCGCGAGATTGCGCCGCCGCTCGCCGCGCAGATCGAGGCGCAGGTCCGGCCGCTGGGCCTGCCCCATGCGCGCATCGGCATCGGCGTCGACACCCTGCCGGAGCGGCTATCGCCCCAGGGACGGGAGCGCGTCGAAATCACCATCGGCATGAATCCGGGACAACCGCTGCAGCCCCTCGCGCGGGTCGCCTCCGGCGGCGAGCTCGCGCGCGTCGCGCTGGCGATCGCGGTCGTCGCCGCCAATCAAGGTCCGGGCGGCAGCATGATTTTCGATGAGATCGACGTCGGCGTCGGCGGGGCGGTCGCCGAACTGATCGGCGAGCGATTGGCACGGCTGGCGCAGCATCGTCAGGTCTTGTGCGTGACCCACCAGGCTCAGGTCGCGGCGCATGCCCGGCAGCACTATCAGGTGAGCAAAGCCGTGGTCGATGAGGAAACCCGGACCCGGGTGCGCGCCCTCGGCGAAGCGGAGGCCGAAGAGGAACTGGCGCGCATGCTGGGCGGGCGCGTGATCACCGAGCGCGCCCGTGCGCATGCCCGCGAACTGCGCGCCCAGGCGAGTCATTCGGCCGCGTCAGCGTCCTGAGCCAGAATCGCAGGCGCAGGCTTGCTCGCTGCCACTTCGGCCCGGCAGTCGGGGCAGACCCCGTAGATATAGAGGCTGTGATCGGTCATCTCGTAGCCCATGCGCACGGCAATGGCGGCCTGACGCGCTTCGATGGCATCGTCGATGAATTCATCGACGCGCCCGCATTTGACGCACAGCATGTGGTCGTGGTGCTTGCCTTCATTGATCTCGAAGACCGAGTGACCGCTCTCGAAATTGAGGCGGTTGACCAGACCCGCGGTTTCGAACTGGGTCAGCACCCGATAGACCGTCGCCAGCCCGATCTCCTCGCCCGAATCGAGCAAGGCCTTGTAGAGATCCTCCGCGCTCATGTGCCGCGAATCGCCCGATTCGAGCATTTCCAGGATCTTGAGCCGGGGAAGCGTGACCTTCAGCCCGACCTTGCGGATGTCCTTGGATTCCAATGTGCCGTTCTCCGTGTGTTCCGGGCCTGCCATCGTCACCCGATGGATTTTTCGCTACTATGGCGCGTCGCAAACCGCTCGTGGCCCATCATGAAACGACCACTGCCCATCGTCATCCTGAGCCTCTCGCTGCTCCTCGGCGGATGCATCGTCTACAAACCTGAGGTCCGTCAGGGCAATACGCTCGATCGCGCGGCCATCGACCAGCTTGCGCCGGGCCTGACGCGTGAGCAGGTGCAGTACCTGCTGGGGCGCCCGGTGCTCAAGAACCTGTTCGATGCCGACCGATGGGACTATGTATTTTATCATCGCGGCCGACGTGATGAGGAACAGTGCCGACTGACCGTGTTTTTCGAGCAGGACCGACTCGATCGCGTGGAAACCCAGCCCACCGGCGAGGCTTTCTCGGCGTGCGTCGACAAATCGACCCGCATCAAGCCCAATAAATTCTGAACGACGAACATCGCCGGGCCGCGTCGCGCCATTGAGCATCGGCGCGCCTGCGGCCGACGCTCACGTCCGCGCCGCCCCCCGCGCCCGTTCCGCCCGCCGCCGCCGCGCTTCTTTGGGATCGACCGGCAGGGCCCGGTAGATCTCGACGCGGTCCCCGGCACGCAGCGCCGTATCGGGCGCACAGACCGCGCCGAAGATCCCTACCGGCGCCGCAGATAGCTGCGCCTCGCCCAGCAACTCGACCAGACCACTGGCGCGGACCGCGTCCATCACGCAGGCGCCGGCCGGCAATTCGACGGCGATGCGCCAGACTCGGTCGGGCCCGGCATAGACCACGGTGACGGCAAGACCGCCCTGGCTCTCATCCGGCACCTGCACGCCTCCTCCCTCGCCGCCCTGCGGCCCTGATGGCCTTGCTTTATACTCGCCTGCAAATGTCCAAACCCAACGCATCGAACGGCCATGGTACGGGCTCGACCATCGCCGTCAATAAAAAAGCCCGCCACGACTTCTTCATCGAAGAGCGCCTCGAAGCCGGGATCGCCCTGGAAGGCTGGGAGGTCAAGGCCCTGCGCGCCGGCCGTGTCCAGCTGGTCGACAGCTACGTCATCATCAAAAATGGCGAGGCCTGGCTGCTGGGCACCTTCATCACGCCGTTGCAGACAGTCTCCACGCACTACGTCCCCGAAGCGCAGCGCACGCGCAAGCTGCTGCTGAACCGGCGCGAGCTCGACCAGTTTATCGGCGCCGTCGAGCGCAAGGGCTACACGCTCCTCGCGCTGTCGATGTACTGGAAGCAGGGACGCTGCAAGATCGAGCTGGGCCTCGCCAAGGGCAAACAGGCCCACGACAAGCGCGCCAGCGAGCGCGACCGCGACTGGCAGCGCGAAAAGGGCCGGATCATGAAACACGCGCGCTGACACCGAACTTGCGCGCGCGTATAGTGTCAGAGGAATCACACGGGGGCGACCTGGTTTCGACGGAGGTCGCGAAGCCCGCGGTGCATGCCGAGGTGCAGTGCCCCTCGTTAATCACACTGCAAATCAATTAGTTGCCAACGACGACAACTACGCACTCGCCGCTTAAAACCCGGTAGGGTGCCGTCTGACCGGGGACGTGCCTGTGCGCCCGGCCTCCAGGCGTCATCTCTCACAGGATCGCGATCTCACCCGCCCGGGGTCGAATCGCTAAAGCTATCCGGGCTCGCCGTCTGTCTTCCCTGCCCGTCGGGTAGCAGCCGGTCAAATCAATAGACCGGGACAAGCATGTAGAGCCAACGGTAGAGGATTTTCGGACGCGGGTTCGATTCCCGCCGCCTCCACCAATTAGAAGGGCCTGGATAGTCTCCAGGCCCTTTTTCTTGCCCGAAATCCCGGCGTGGCGCGGGGTTCCAGCCATCCGTACTGCGGGTGACCGCCGGACGAAACGCCTGAAATTGGCCACTTGCTCTGCCGGAACCGTCTCCACTCTCCGTTTGGCCTGCGGGTAAACGAAGATACCTTCCTAAATAATTCACAATCTTACGCGCACTTATTCACTGTCAACCAAGGCCACCGGTCAGACATCGAGCGCCATCAGAGCATCGTCGGCGGCCGCTTGATCGTCTCTCAAAAGCGATACATAATTGCGGAAACGGAGGATCTGACCATGGCCCATTCCACGATGTTGCATGTCCGGGTGGACGACGAAATCAAGACGCAAGCCAGCGAGGCACTCGCAGCCATGGGGCTGTCCGTGTCCGACGCTGTTCGCATCCTGCTCAAGCGCGTGGTCAATGACCAAGCGTTTCCGCTGGAGTTGAAGGTGCCCAACGCCCAGACCCGCGCAGCGATGGAAGAAGCCCGCGCCATGGCCAAGGCGCGCACCACCCGTTTTGACGCTGCCGACGCTCTGATCGATGACCTCGAAAACGCAAGTTTCGGCGCAAGCCAAAAAGCCCGCCAGCAGTAAGCGGGCAGCGCCGCCCAGGGCGTGCGATTACACCAAGACCTTCCTCAAAGACTGGGAGCGCCTCTCGCGCTCAGGCCGATACGACCTGAAGCGCCTGAAGGAGGCGATGCTGCTGCTCATTGCCAACGATGAGCCGCTGGCCCCCGAATGGCTGGACCACCCGCTCAAAGGCGATTGGGCCGACCACCGCGAATGCCACATTGGCGGCGACTTCCTCCTCATCTACCGTCTGGATGGCAACGCCATCATCTTTGTGCGGGCTGGCACGCACTCTGCCTTGTTCGAGGAGTGATCCGCGGCGATTGCATCACTGCCCGCTTTCACCAACCCAGCCCGCCAGCGCTGGGAATCCATCCCCGTCGACATCCGCCAGCGCCTGCTGTCCAATGCCTGGTGCGGCCATTGCAGCCACGAAACGACCATCACCAACTTCACCGGCACCCTCAAGGGAGGCGACCTGCTGCTGGTGGGCCAATGTGCCGAATGCCAAGGTGACGTGGCCCGGGTCATCGAGGGCTCGTAACCCGATCACGCATCGAACCCCGCCACCACCTCCCGCTGCGCCATCCAGTCGGTCGGCAGCGGATTCCGCTGAAACCACAGCAGACTCATGCACCGGGGCTGCTGTCCCGACGTCCCCCTGCTTTCAGTAGCGGGACGAATTCGGATCCGGCCGACACCGAAGCGTCAGCTCGGCTCGATTGCGGACACCCGCGAAGTCGAGCAGTCCGGCATCTCGCCGCGTGAGCTTCTGGCCTGCCGGGGTTGTACGGGCTCCCGCACAGGCTAGAATGGGCACTTTCGCGCGGGCCACATGCCCGCCGTCTGGCACGCCACCGACAGGGGTTCTCCTTTCCCATGGTGCTCATCCGCTCTCCTCGCCCGCTTCTGCTTTCCTTCCTCTTGCTGTTCTGGACCACCGTCGCGCTCGCCGCGCCCATCCCGGTGCCGGCGCCACCGCAGATCAATGCCAGCAGCTATGTGCTGATGGACTTCGACAGCGGACGGCTGTTGGCCTCGAACAATGCCGACCAGCGCGTGGAGCCGGCGAGCATCACCAAGGTGATGACGGCCTATGTGGCCTTCCGGCAACTGGCGGATGGCGACCTCAAGCTCGACGAGCCGGTGACCATCAGCGAGAAGGCCTGGCGCTCGGAAGGCTCGCGGACCTTCCTGAAGGTGGGTTCGCAAATCGATGTCGAAACCCTGGTCAAGGGCATGATCGTGCAATCGGGCAACGATGCGAGCATCGCGCTGGCCGAGCACATCGCCGGCGCGGAGGAGTCCTTCGCCGGCCTGATGAACCAGTACGCGCAGCAGATCGGCATGCGCAACTCCCATTTCATGAACGCAACCGGGCTGCCGGACCCCAATCACTACACCACGGCGCACGACATCGCCCTGCTGGCGCAGGCCATGATCCGCGACTTCCCCGAGCAATATCGCTGGTATTCGATCCGCTCCTTCCTGTTCAACGGCATCGAGCAATCCAACCGCAACCGACTGCTGTGGCGTGATGCCAGCGTGGACGGCTTGAAGACGGGGCATACCAGCTCGGCGGGCTTCTGTCTGGTCGCCTCGGCCAAGCGCGACCAGATGCGGCTCATCACGGTGGTGATGGGCACGCCCAGCGACAATGCCCGCATGAACGACAGTCAGGCGCTGCTCAACTATGGCTTTCGCTTCTACAGCACGCATCGGCTCTATGGCGCCGGGGAGACCGTGACCGAAGCGCCGGTGTGGATGGGCAAGGTGAACCGGATCGGGCTGAGCCTGAACAAGGATCTCTACATCACGGTGCCGCGGGGGCAGTATGAGGGCGTGAAGACCCAGGCCGAGGTGCAGGACCGGCTGGTGGCACCGCTCGCGGCCGATGCGCCGATCGGCAAGCTGGTGGTGCGCTTCAACGACGATCCGCTGCTCGAGGCAGCACTCTATCCGCAACAGCCGGTGGAAAAGGGCAATTTGTTCAAGCGGCTGTGGCACTGGCTGCTGATGTGGTTCAAATGAGCGCCGAGCGCATCGTCTATCTCGACGGCGTATTCCTGCCGCTGCATCAGGCGCGGGTGTCGGTGCTGGATCGCGGATTCCTGTTCGGCGACGGCGTGTATGAAGTCATCCCGGTCTACGCCGGCCAGGCCTTTCTGCTGGACGAACATCTGGCCCGTCTCGAACGCAGCCTCCAGGCCATCCGCCTCAACAATCCGCGGTCGCCGGCGGACTGGCGCGGGATCGTGGACACGCTCATCGCGCGCCAAGGGCCCGGTGACTGGTCGGTCTACCTGCAGGTGACGCGCGGCTGCGACGATCACCGCGACCACGCGTTTCCGGCCGAGATTCGGCCGACCGTGTTCGCCATGGCCAGCCCGCTGAAGCCGCCACCGGCCGCGTGGCTGACCGAGGGCATCGCCACGCTCAGCCGCCCCGATCCCCGCTGGAACCGCTGCGACATCAAGGCGATCGCGCTTCTGGCCAACGCCCTGTCGCGCCAGGAAGCGAAAGACGGCGGCGCGGTGGAGATCATCTACCTGCGGGACGGCGTACTGACCGAGGGCGCGGCCAGCAACATCTTCGTCGTCCGTGACGGCGCGCTACTGACCTCCCGCGCGGATGAGCGCATCCTGCACGGCATCACGCGCCAACTGGTGCTGCAGCTGGCGCGCGCGGCCGACCTGACGGTTTGCGAGACGGATATCCCTGAAGCAGCGCTGCGCAGCGCGGATGAGCTGTGGATGACGAGCTCCACCCGCGCCGTGATTCCGATCACGCGGCACGACGGCGCGCCGGTCGGCACGGGCCGCCCCGGTCCGCTGCACGGGCGCATGATGGCGCTGTGGGACGCGGCGCTTGCCCGCTGGCGGCAAGGCGCCGCGCTGTTGTGAGCGGGTGATGAGCGACGAGACCCTGCTGAACTTCCCCTGTGTCTACCCCATCAAGGCGGTCGGCCAGCAGGCGCACGAACCCGAGCGCGTGGTGCGCGCCCTCGTCGCCGTGCACGTCGACGACGCCGACGTCCTGGCGGTGGACACGCGCCCGAGCCGTGGCGGGCGCTACCTCGCGGTCACGGTCACCCTGCGCGCCAGCAGCCGCGCACAACTCGATGCCCTCTATCGGGACCTCAGCGCCGAGCCGCGACTGGTGTGGGTGATCTGATCGCTCCCCTCGTGCGCGATTGGGGCCTCGCGCCCTATGCCGAGGTCTGGACGGCGATGCGGGACCATACCGACCAGCGTGGCGACGACACCCCCGACGCGCTGTGGTTCGTCCAGCATCCGCCGGTCTACACGCTCGGCATGCACGCGCGTCCGGAGCATGTGCTGATGCCCGGCGCGATTCCCGTGGTGCAGACCGACCGCGGCGGTCAGGTCACCTATCACGGACCGGGCCAGTGGGTGGTCTATCCCCTGCTCGACCTGCGGCGGCTCGGATTCGGGATCCGGAGCCTGGTCAGCGCGCTGGAGCAGGCGGTCGTCGATCTGTTGGACGGCTACGGCATCGAGGCGCACGCGCGGCGCGAGGCGCCCGGGGTCTATGTCGGCGCGGCCAAGATCGCCGCGCTGGGGCTGCGCATCCGGCGTGGCTGCAGCTACCATGGCCTCTCGCTCAACGTCGACATGGACCTCGCGCCCTTCGCCGGCATCAACCCCTGCGGCTACCCGGACCTCGCCGTGACCCGGCTGCGCGACCTGCGGCCCGACGTCCCCATGCACGAAGTCCGACGCGATCTGGAAAGCGTGCTTCGGGCGCGGCTCCGCCTTGATGCCCGATGAGCCGTCACCTGACTGGATCGGATCGGTCCGTCGCAAAAGCGGCAGTTTTCACTCAAGTTGGTCACCGCAGCGTCGATACCCATAGGGCCGCGAACTGATTCGCTGGCTGTGTGTGTTGTATCCCCTGAGGAGAGAGACATGATGAAAATCAAGACCCTGTCGATGACGCTGGCCCTTGCCTTGCTGCCGCTGGCAGGTCAGGCGCAGATGAACGACATGAATGACGCCGCGATGTCGGCGGTCCATGGTCAAGCCCTGAGCATCCTGCGCGACAAGGGGCGCAGCTTCAGCTTCGATAGCACCGCCAACACGATGTCCTACAGCAAGGGCAGCCTGCTCGATGTCGATGCCTCGGCGACGCTGTTCGGCTATGGCGTGACCGTCACCGATCTGGGCTGGAACCGGAATCGGGGCTTCTCGCTGGGGTGGACGCCGCCCGTCGTTCCCTGACCTCGAGCCGTCGGGCGGACTCTGTGCGCCCCGGAAAAACAGAAAGCCCGCTTTCGCGGGCTTTCTGTCATCTGCCGGCAAACCGGCGCTTCAACCGCGGATCTTGCGCAACCGCTCCAGCATTTGCAGCTTGGCAATGGCTTCGGCCAGCTCCGCCTGGGCGCGGGCATAGTCGATGTCGGACTGATGCTGCGCCAGCACGTCTTCGGCACGACGCTTCGCTTCCAACGCCGCCGCCTCGTCGAGGTCCTTGGCGCGCAGCGCCGTGTCCGCGAGCACCGTGACCTTGAACGGCTGGATCTCGAGGATGCCGCCGGACACGAAGTAGTGCGCGTCATTGCCCTGCTCGTCGCGCACGCGCACTTCACCGGCGCGCAGCAGGGTCAGCAGCGGTGCGTGACGCGGCGCGATGCCGACGTCACCTTCCACCGCCGGCGCAAACACCATGCTCGCACTGCCCGAGAAGATCTCGCCCTCGGCGCTGACGATATCGACATTGATCTGGCTCATCTCGGCTGACTCCCGCAGCGGTTCAAACGCGCTTGGCCTTCTCCACCGCTTCCTCGATGCTGCCGACCATGTAGAACGCCTGCTCGGGCAGGCTGTCGTACTCGCCGTTCAGAATGCCCTTGAAGCTGCGGATGGTGTCCTTCAGCGATACGTACTTGCCCGGCGAGCCGGTGAACACTTCGGCCACGTGGAAGGGCTGCGACAGGAAGCGCTGGATCTTGCGCGCGCGCGAGACGATGAGCTTGTCCTCTTCGGACAGCTCGTCCATGCCCAGGATGGCGATGATGTCGCGCAGTTCCTTGTAGCGCTGCAGCACGTTCTGTACGCCGCGCGCCGTGGTGTAGTGCTCCTCACCGACGACCAGCGGATCGAGCTGGCGACTGGTGGAGTCGAGCGGGTCCACGGCGGGGTAGATCCCCAGCTCCGCGATCTGGCGCGACAGCACGACCGTGGCGTCCAGATGCGCGAACGTGGTGGCGGGTGAGGGGTCGGTCAAGTCGTCGGCCGGCACGTAGACGGCCTGGATCGAGGTGATCGACCCGGTCTTGGTGGAGGTGATGCGCTCCTGCAGGCGCCCCATTTCCTCGGCCAGGGTGGGCTGGTAACCCACCGCGGACGGCATGCGGCCCAGCAGCGCGGAGACCTCGGTCCCGGCCAGCGTGTAACGATAGATGTTGTCGACGAAGAACAGGATGTCGCGGCCTTCGTCACGGAAATACTCGGCCATGGTCAGGCCGGTCAGCGCCACGCGCAGACGGTTGCCCGGCGGCTCGTTCATCTGCCCGTAAACCATGGCCACCTTGGACTCGGACAGGTTCTTGAGGTCGATGACGCCGGATTCGGCCATTTCGTGATAGAAGTCGTTGCCTTCGCGGGTGCGCTCACCGACGCCGGCGAACACCGACAGACCGCTGTGCTCTTTCGCGATGTTGTTGATCAGCTCCAGCATGTTCACCGTCTTGCCCACGCCGGCGCCGCCGAAGAGGCCGACCTTGCCGCCCTTGGCGAACGGGCAGAGCAGGTCGATGACCTTGATGCCGGTTTCGAGCAGATCCGTGGAGCCGGACTGTTCCTCATAGGACGGCGCGGCGCGATGGATCTGCCAGCGCTCCTCGCTCTCGACCGGGCCGACTTCGTCCACCGGGTTGCCCAGCACGTCCATGATGCGCCCGAGCGTGCCCTTGCCGACCGGCACCGAGATCGGCGCGCCGGTGCTGCGCACATCCAGGCCACGGCTGAGCCCGTCGGAAGGGCCCATGGCGATGGTGCGCACGACGCCGTCGCCCAACTGCTGCTGGACTTCCAGAACGAGGCCCGTGGCGTCGACCACCAGGGCGTAGTACACCGCAGGAACGGCGTCCCGGGGGAACTCGACGTCCACCACGGCGCCAATGATCTGAACGATTTTTCCCGAGCTCATCTGTCTGACTTCCTTAAGGCTCTTGTCCGCGCTTGCACGGTGGACGGAATGGGGGCGACTGCTGTACGACAGCGGCGAATCAGGACACCGCTGCTGCGCCGGCCACGATCTCGGCCAGCTCCTGGGTGATCGCGGCCTGCCTGGCCTTGTTGTAGATCAGGGTCAGGCGCTGGATGACCTCGCCGGCATTGTCGGAGGCCGACTTCATGGCCACCATCCGCGCCGCCATTTCGCTCGCGACGTTCTCGACCACGGCCTGGTAGATCTGCGATTCGACATAGCGAATCAGGACGTCGTCCAGCAGGGCCGCCGGACTCGGCTCATAGATGTAGTCCCAGTTCGAGAGCATCTCCGATTCGCGCACCGGTTCGACCGGCAGCACCTGCTGCACCACCGGCTTCTGGGTCATGGTGTTGACGAACTGGTTGCGCACCAGAAACAGCCGGTCGATGCGGCCGTCGCGGTAGGCATCCAGCATGACCTTGATGGTTCCGATCAGTTGCTCGAGCCGCGGCCGGTCGCCGAGGCCGCTCTGCTGGGCCACGATGCGGCCCCCGAGCCTGCGGAAGAAGCCAATCCCCTTCCCGCCGAGGATGGCGAGCTCGACTTCGACCCCCTGCCCATCCCAGCGCCGCATCTCGGCCAGCACCGTCTTGAACAGGTTGATGTTGAGGCCCCCGCAGAGGCCGCGATCGGTGGAGACGAACAGGATGCCGACCCGTTTGACCGTCTCGCTCTCGACCAGGAACGGATGCCGGTAGTCCGGGCTGGCCGCAGCCAGGTGCCCGATGACTTCCCGCATGCGTTCCGCATACGGCCGGGTCGCCGTCATCTGATCCTGCGCCTTGCGCATCTTGCTCGCCGCGACCATTTCCATGGCCTTGGTGATCTTCTGCGTGTTACGGACGCTGCGGATCTGATTGCGGATTTCTTTTGTGCCCGCCATGACTCACCTATTCCGTTCGCGCCTTACCAGGTTCCGGTGGCCTTGAAGTCCTCGAGGATCTTCTTCAGTCCGCCTTCGATCTCGGCATTGAAGTCGCCCGTGGCATCGATCTTCGCCAGCACCTCGCCATGGGCCGAGCGCGCGAAGTCATGCAGCGCGGCCTCGAACGCCACGACCTTCTTCACATCGACGCTGTCGAGAAAACCCTCGTTGGCCGCATAAAGCGACAGGGCCATGAGGGCGATCGACAGCGGCGCGTACTGCTTCTGCTTCATCAACTCGGTGACGCGCTGGCCACGGTCGAGCTGTTTACGGGTGGCTTCGTCGAGGTCAGAGGCGAACTGCGCGAAGGCCGCCAGTTCGCGGTACTGGGCCAGGGCCAGGCGCACGCCGCCGCCGAGCTTCTTGATGATCTTGGTCTGCGCGGCGCCGCCGACGCGGGACACCGACAGACCCGCGTTGATGGCGGGGCGGATACCGGCGTTGAACAGGTCCGATTCCAGATAGATCTGGCCGTCGGTGATGGAGATCACGTTGGTGGGCACGAAGGCCGAGACGTCGCCTGCCTGGGTTTCGATGATCGGCAGCGCGGTCAGCGAACCGGTCTGGCCCGTCACCGCCCCGCCCGTCAGGTTCTCGACGTATTCGGCGTTCACGCGCGCGGCCCGCTCGAGCAGACGCGAGTGCAGGTAGAACACATCGCCGGGGTAGGCTTCACGGCCCGGCGGACGGCGCAGCAGCAGCGAGATCTGACGATAGGCCCACGCCTGCTTGGTCAGGTCGTCGTAGACGATCAGAGCGTCCTGACCCCGGTCGCGGAAGTACTCACCCATGGCGCAGCCGCTGTAGGGCGCGATGTACTGCAGGGCGGCCGAGTCCGAGGCGCTGGCCGCGACCACGATGGTGTGCGCCAGTGCGTCGTGCTCTTCCAGCTTGCGCACCACGGCCGCGATGCTGGACGCCTTCTGCCCGATGGCGACGTAGATGCACTTAACGCCGGTGCCCTTCTGGTTGATGATGGCGTCCACGGCGACGGCGGTCTTGCCGGTCTGGCGGTCACCGATGATCAGCTCGCGCTGACCGCGACCCACCGGCACCATGGCGTCGATGGCCTTCAGCCCGGTCTGGACCGGCTGGGACACCGACTGACGCGCGATCACGCCCGGCGCGACTTTTTCGATCGGCGAGGAAAGACCCGTTTCGATCGGGCCCTTGCCGTCGATGGGCTGGCCGAGCGCGTTCACGACGCGCCCGAGCACCGCCTCGCCCACCGGCACTTCCAGAATGCGCCCGGTGCAACGCACGCGGTCGCCTTCCTTGATGTGTTCGTAGCTGCCCAGCACCACCGCGCCGACGGAGTCGCGCTCCAGGTTGAGCGCCAGCCCGTAGGCGCCGCCGGGGAACTCCAGCATTTCACCCTGCATGGCGGCGGTCAGGCCGTGGATGCGACAGATGCCATCGGCGACGCTGATGACGGTGCCTTCCGCACGGGCCTCGGCCACGACCTGGAAGTTCTGGATGCGCTGTTTGATCAGCTCGCTAATCTCGGCGGGATTGACTTGCATGTTACTTCCTCGTCAATGAACCAGTGCGCGGGAAAGACGTTCCAGCTGACTGCGGACCGAACCGTCGATCACCAGATCGCCGGCCCGGATGATCGCCCCGCCCACCAGACTTTCATCGATGCGCGTCTTGAGGTTGATCCTGCGTCCGAGTCGCCGGGCAAGCGACTCGATGATGCGCCATTGCTGATCGTCGTCCAGCGCCACGGCGCTGACCACGTCGACATCCACGGCCCCTTCCGCCTCGGTTCGCAGCGCGGCATACACGGCGGCGATCCGGGGCGCCAGCAGCAAGCGGCGGTTTTCGATCAGCAGCGAAACCAGATTGATGCCCTCGTCACCCAATTCGGGGCCGATGGCATCGACGATCAACTGCCGGGTCTGCTCGGCGGTCTGCCGCGGGTTCTCCAGCGCTTCACGGATCGCCGGGTACTCGACGAGCGCGGCCAGAAGGTCGAGCCGTTGCTGCCAGTCCGCCAGCGACGCGCCGGGCTGCCGAGCCAGATCGAGCACGGCCTTGGCGTAGGGACGGATCAGTGTGCTTACATCCGACATGGAACCCCCGATCAGATCTGGCCGACGAGCGCGTCGACGAGATCGCGATGGGCAGCCGGATCGATTTCGCGCCGGAGAATGCGCCCGGCACCGGCAGTGGCCAGATCGGCCACTTCCCTGCGCAGGGCTTCCCGCGCCTGGGCAATTTCCTGGGCGATCAAGGCTTCGGCCGAGCGAATCTGCCGCTCGCCTTCGTCCCGCGCCGCCAGCTTGGCCTGCTCGACCATCTCGGTACCGCGGCGATTCGCCTGGGCGAGGATCTCGGCCGCCTGCTGGCGTGCAGCCTGCAGCGTCGCCTCGACTTCCTGCCGCGAACGCTCGAGCTGGGTATTGCCCTGCTCGGCCGCCGCAAGACCTTCGGCGATCTTGCGCTGACGCTCCTGCATGGCCTGCGTCAGGGGCGGCCAGACGAACTTCATCATGAACCAGACGAACAGCCCGAAGGTGATCATCTGGCCTAGCAAAGTGGCGTTGATGCCCACGATAACTTCTCCGCGATTCGTGTTCTAACCCAAAACAACCGGATGGCCGGGTGCCTCAGCCGAGCGCGGCCAGGAAGGGGTTCGCGAACATCATGAGCAGGCCCATGGCCACGCCGATAATGGAGACGGCGTCGAGCAGACCGGCGATGATGAACATGCGGGTTTGCAGCATGCCGGCCAGTTCGGGCTGGCGGGCGACGCCTTCCAGGAACTTGCCGCCCAGCAGGGCGAAGCCGATGGCCGTGCCGACCGCGGCAAGACCGAAAATGATACCGACGGTCAACACGGTGTTGGCCTGGATCTGGGCGATAAGAGCTTCCATCATTCCTCCTTCAGGAATATGCAGTGTGGGCCAAAAGGATCAATGCTTGGCGTGGGCCATACCCAGGTACACCACCGTCAGGGTCATGAAAATGAACGCCTGCAAGGGGATGACCAGGAGATGGAAGATCGCCCAGGCGCCGCCGGGCCCCCACTGCGCCCACCACGGCAGCAGGGCAATCAAGACAAAAATGAGTTCGCCGGCATAGAGGTTGCCGAACAGTCGCAGACCCAGCGACAGCGGCTTGGCCAGCAGTTCCACAGCATTGAGGATCAGATTGAACGGAATCAGGTACTTGCCGAAGGGGTGGAACAGCAGCTCTTCGAGATAGCCGCCGACGCCCTTGCCCTTGATGCTGTAGACGATGATGAGCAGGAAAACGGTGAACGAGAGCCCGAAGGTCGCGCTCATGTCGGCCGAAGGCACCGGCCTGAAATACTGGACGCCGAACAGGCCCGCCACGGCGGGGAACAAATCGACCGGAATCAGGTCGATGGTGTTCCAGAGCAGGACGAGGCAGAAAATCGTCATGGCCAGCGGGGCGATGAGGCGGCTGTCGCCGTGGAAGGTTTCGTGTACCACGCCGTCGATGAATTCGATGACCGATTCGACCAGATTCTGCAGCGGGCCGGGCACGCCGGTCGTGGCACGCCGGGCTGCGATGGCAAAGGTCCCCACCAGCAGGATGCCGAGCGCTGCCGACATCAGCAGCGTGTCGACGTTGAAGGTCCAGAACCCTTCGCCGACCGTCCAACCGGTCAGATGGTGGGTCACGTATTCTTGTGGGGAGTGGGCAGCGTGTTCAGCACTGGACATGAGTCAATCAACCCCTTTAGGCCTGTCATCCGGCACGTCCCACAGGAGGGCGAACCAATAAACCCCGGTCGTGGCCACAAAGGCCGCAATGACCACCAGAAACTGCCTCGGCAAGAACATGGCGGCGGCTGCAAACATGCCGATGCTGGCGCCCCATTTCACGGCCTCGGCACGCACCATCGCGGCCAGCCGGGCTTGAGGCGTGGCGTCGGGCGGCAATAGCGCCGTCCTGACCATGAAGGTCGCTGCTGCGAGCAGGTTTCCGCCACCCCCCAGACAGGCCGCCATCACGCCGGCCCAGCCGTACCAACAGGCCGCAATCGCTGCCATGGCCAGCGTTACGGCGGCTTGCCACCGAATCAGCCGGCCCATCGATGCAATTCAACGACCTTGGGGGAAACACACTGCGCAACTTCGGGAGGCACGCGGAAAATGGCCTCGCCGCCCCTCGGAAGCGCGGCAAGTATAATGACCGCCCCGTGGCGGGTCAATGCTGGAATTCGTCCTCGGGCGTTTGCCCCAATGCGGCGAGCAGGCCGTCGAGCTGTTCGAGCGAATGGTAGTCGATGCGGATCGACCCCTTGCCGCCGCGGTCCTGAATGGTGACGCCGGTACCCAACTGCTCGGAGAGAGCCCGCTGCAGGCGGCCGAGGTTGGGATCCGGCGCCGCTCCGGCGGGCCGGGGGTGCTGCAAGCGCCGCACCAGCGCCTCGGTCTGGCGCACGGTCAGCTTGCGCTGCGCCACCTGCGCGGCCGCCTCGCACTGCGCGCCACCCTTCAATCCCAACAGGGCCCGGCCGTGACCCATTTCCAGGCGGCCGTCTTCCAGCAGCTTGCGCACGACCGGCTCCAGCTCGTTGAGGCGCAGGAGATTGGTCACCGCGGAGCGCGAACGGCCGACCGTGCCGGCGATCTGTTCATGGGTGAGCGCGAACTCATCCTGCAGGCGCGCCAGGGCGAGCGCCTCCTCCATGGGATTGAGGTCTTCACGCTGGATGTTTTCGATCAAGGCGATCGCCATGGCGGCCTGATCGGGCACCTCGCGCACCAGACAGGGCACCTCGCGCAGCCCCGCGAGCTGGGCGGCGCGCCAGCGCCGTTCGCCCGCGATGATCTCGTAGCGACCGCCGCTGGGCCGCACCACGAGCGGCTGCAGAATGCCCTGGGCGCGGATCGATTCGGCCAGATCCGCCAGGGCTTCGGGCTCGATCTGCAGTCGGGGCTGGTAACGCCCCCGCTGCAACTGCTCGATCGGCAGCCGTTCGAGCACCTCCCCCGGACCCGCCGGGCCCGCCAGAGCAACGCCGCCCAGCAGGGCGTCCAGTCCGCGCCCCAGCCCTCGCTTGCGGTTCATGTGGCAGCTCCCGTGAGATCCGTGATGGCGGTCGTCCGTCCGCGGGCGTGGCGACGCAACATCTCGCCGGCCAGGGCGAGATAGGCCGCGCTGCCCTGCGCGCCGCGATCGAGGAGCACGCAGGGCAGCCCGTAGCTCGGTGCCTCCGCCAGCCGGACATTGCGCGGCACGATGGAGCGATAGACCTTGTCGCCGAAATGGCGCAGCAACTGCTCGGAAACGTCGCGGGCCAGGCGGTTGCGGGGGTCGAACATGGTGCGCAACAGTCCCTCGATTTCGAGTGCGGGATTCGGGCCGCGCCGGACCCCGTCGATCGTTCCCAGCAGCGCCTTGAGTCCTTCCAGCGCGTAATACTCGCATTGCATGGGAATCAGCACACCGTCCGCCGCGACCAGAGCGTTGAGCGTCAGCAGATTGAGCGACGGCGGACAATCGATCAACACGTAGTCGAACGGCTGCGGCGAGGCCGCCAGGGCGCGGGCCAGTGCGGTTTCCCGGTGATCCCGCTGCAGCAGCCCGACTTCGGCCGCGGTGAGATCGCCGGTGGCCGGCAGGACGTGGAAGCCTCCTTTTCCCACCTCGCGCTGCGCCTCGGCGAGCGTGCAGTCGCCGAGCAGCACGTCGCATGCGGTGAGCGCGTCTTCGGCGACCGCGATGCCGCAGCCCACGGTGGCATTGCCCTGCGGGTCGAGATCGACGAGCAACACCTTCTTGCGGGCCAGGGCCAGAGCGGCCGCGAGGTTGACCGTGGTGGTGGTCTTGCCGACGCCGCCCTTCTGATTGGTGATTGCGATTATGCGGGCCACGCTGGCTTCCTCATCGTCGATCTCTCACGCGGACGGCTCTCGCGCCCGTTGCAAAACAGCCAGCCGGCGCCCCGCATCCAGCCCGGGAACGGTCACGGAAACCACCTCCTGCAGCGCGAAGTCGGCCGGAATCCCGGTCAGTTCGGTCTCGACATCCGGTCCTTTCATGGCCACGAGTCGCATCTCGGGGCCGCCGAGATGCCGGGCGTAGGCGCAGAGCTGCGCCAGATCCGTTACCGCGCGCGCCACGACGGTGTCGGCCGGGCAGGCCAGGACCGCGGCCTCGGCGCGCCCGTGCAGGATCTCGACATGGGACAGCCCCAGACACAGCACCGCCTGCCTTAGAAATCGCACCTTCTTGCCGTTGCTCTCGACAAGAACGTACCGCCGCCCGGCGTCGGCGATGGCCAGCGGAATGCCCGGCAGACCGGCGCCGCTGCCGACATCGACGATGCGCGCGCCCCGCAACCAGGGCAGCACCGTCAGGCTGTCCAGCAGATGGCGCGGCACCATGTCCCTGGGATTGCGCACTGCGGTCAGATTATAGGCACCGTTCCATTCGGCCAGCAGATCCAGAAAGGCCAGCAGGCGCTGCCGATCGGCGGCGGCAACGTTCAGCCCCATCGCCTCGAGGCCGGCAACCAGCAGGGAATCCAGTTCGCGGTTCATGCCTCGCCATTCCCGATCAGCGTGGAGATCAGGGGCCAGTGCGCGGGATACAGTCGGCGCATTTCCGCGCTGCCCGCCATGTCCCGGTCGGCCGGATCGAAGCCAGGAGCGACGGCCTCGCTGAGCAGACCATACTCGCCGACTTCGAGTCGGCTCGCCTTCCACACCCCGCCGGGAACGGTGAGCTGCAGCACCTGCCCCTGCGTCGGATCGGGCCCCAGCACCTGCCGTTCGATCCGCCCGTCCGGCAGCACGAGCCAGTAAACGATCGGCGCGCCGGCATGGAAAAAATGGACGATGTCGGAGCGATTCCGGTGCAGATGACCCGTCGGCCGCTCGCGCGTGAGCAGGTAGTAAATGCTCGTCATCAGCGGCCGGGAGGCGGACCGGTCCGTTGCCGATCGCCGCTCGCTGGCGTAGGTGCGACGGAAGTAACCGCCCTCCGGATGCGGGGCGAGGCCCAAGGCCGAAATCCAGTCTGCTGCGTTCACCCCTGCCTCGTCGGTGGCCTGCCGATCCCTGGCGCCGTCATGCGGCCGGAACCGGGCCAGAGGCGCATTCTAGCGCAGCCGATCGACGCGGTTGGCGCGGCAGTAGAATGCGTCCATGTCGATCCCCTCCGAATCGGACATCACCCCGCCGTGGCCCAGGCTCACGCTCGGCATCAGCGCCTGCCTGCTCGGCGAGCCGGTGCGTTACGACGGCGGCCACAAGCGCGATCGCTACATACTCGAGGCGCTTGCGCCGCATTTCGCGTTTCGCCCCCTCTGCCCGGAAATGGCGATCGGGCTGGGCGCGCCGCGGCCGCCGCTGCGTCTGGTGCAGGAGGGCGCGGCGGTGCGGGCGCGCGGCATTGCCGATCCATCGCTCGACGTCACCGCGGACCTGGCGGACTACGGGTGGCGCATCGCGGCCGATGCGCAGGAGCTCAGCGGCTATCTGTTCAAGGCCCGCTCGCCGAGCTGCGGCATGGCGCGCGTCAAGGTGCATGATCCGAACGGCAACGCCCACCACCGCGGCCGCGGCATCTACGCCGACGCCATCCTGAACAGCCTGCCGCTGCTGCCGGCGGAAGAGGAAGGCCGGCTCCAGGATGCCGCGTTGCGGGAAAACTTTCTCGAGCGGGTCTATGCCTACGCCCGCTGGCGCGCCCTTCTGGCGATCGGCGCAACGCCGGAAGCGCTGGTGCGATTCCATACCCGACACAAGCTGCTGCTGATGGCTCATGGCACCGAGCCCTTGCGCGCCCTCGGTCGCGTCGTGGCCGATCTGGGCCGGACTCCACTGGCCGACGCCACGGCGCACTACGGGCACGCATTCATGCGGGCGCTGCGTTACCGCGCCACCCGCACACGCCATGCGAATGTGCTCTACCACGCCATGGGTTATCTGAAGAAAGCGCTCGGGCCATCGGACAAAACCGAGCTCGACGAGGCGATCGCGGCCTATCGGCTGGGGCAGGTGCCGCGCATCGTGCCCGTCACCCTGATGCGTCATCATCTGCGCCACCACCCCCACCCCTATCTGATCCAGCAGGTCTACTGGAACTGGGCGCCGCCTGACCTCGGGTTGTGGAACCAGACCTAAAAAAACGCCGGGTTTCCCCGGCGCAACATCAGGCAACAAGAGGCTGAGAGGGTGACATCAAAAGGCGTACTGCCAGCCGAGCACGGCTGCCCAGTCCGTCTCCAATTGCGGGCCGTCCAGACGCTGGGCGACCGGCAAGAGGACTTCCAATCCCAGGCGATGGCCCCGCAAAGGGCCCTCCGGGACATAAAAATTGGCGCCGACCCCGACGTCGACTCGTTCGCCGCCTTGGGCGCGCGGATCGGCGGCGGGGGACATGGTGGGCGAAATCTGCTCGTCCCGACCGTCGATGTTGCCCCAGGAGGCAACGGCGAGGCGCAGCGAGGTGCTCACGGCCGGCGTCCAGCCGTAGGCGAGCCAGCCGGTCAGGTCGGCACGATGGCCGAGGGTGTAGCCTTCGTCGTTCTCGCCCGTGCGGAGGGTGGCGATGCCCTGCCCGCCCCATGACCAGCGCTCGCCCTGCCCGACATAGGTGAGGCCGGGCTTGAGATCGTAGGTCCCCGAACCGAGCTGCATGGGGTATTCCAGGCGCATCGCCATCGGCGCGCCGTGCTCCCCATGGGGCATGTCGTCCTTTTCGGTGATGCTGCCGGTCGGGACACTGAGCCCCAGGCTGGCGATGGCCTGATGCGCGCTCGTCACCGGCGTCAGGCGATACAGCGCGGACAGCGAGACATCGCCCACGCCGTCCGAGGCCATGTCGTAGGGCACGGGCGCATGATCGCCATGGCTGTGCAACTCGGCGCTCATGTCCATGGTGAGGTACGGGACCATGGCCATCAGCGTCCAGCGATCCGTCGGGGCGTACATCACCTCGACCATGTGCATGGCCATGTCCATGTCCCGCGGCGCGTTGTGGTAGCCGTAGCCGCCTGCGGCGGCGCTGCCGTAGGTCGCTTCCTTGGACACCGCATCCGTGCCGTCCCGCAAGCCTTCCTGATGCATCGGCATGTAGCGGTAGCCGACCATCCACTCGCCGGCCTTGTGCACGTGATCGCCCATCACGCCGATGGGCGCATGCGCATCGGCGCGCGCACCCTGCCAATCCTCGTGCGCCGGCGCCACACCGGTCGCAGCGGTCAGCGCGAGGGCGCCCGCACGACGGGCAAGACGTGAGGTGGCAGGGCTTCGGAACATGGGCGGGTTTCTCGCACGTGGATTGGGTTCGTGTTCAACCATGGCGAGAAAGTCTAACGGGGGGCGCGACCGCGCGGAATGTGACACATTGCCGCACCCCCAAGGCGGCGCGGGCGTCAGGCAGAAAGCGGCGCAGGCGAGGGCGCCGATGCGGGCGCGACCGGCGCGTAGCCGCGGCGCTTGCAGGCGCGCACCGCGCGGTTCCAGAGGTGGATCGCCTCGGGATAGTCGGCGCAGGGGGTGGTCCTGCGGGTTCCGCCGCCGCCTTGCACGTCGCCGGCGACGCGCGTGACCACCCAGCCGAACAGGTCCGGCTGCAGCCGCAATTCCACATAGCGCGCCTCGCGTTGCAGGCGCACGAACTGCCAGGGCATCGCCGGCATGGCTTCAGTACATTCCGGTCTGCAGCCGCGCGACCTCGGACATGCGGCTCTGGTCCCACGGCGGCTCGAAGGTCAGCTCCACGCTCACCCGCCGCACCGTCGGCACGGCCGCCACCTTGGCGCGCACCTCGTCGGCCAGGATGTCCCCCATGCCGCAGCCCGGCGCGGTGAGTGTCATGCGGATGTGCACGGCGCGCCCGCCTTCGGGCAGGGTCTCCACCTGCCGGTCGTAGATCAGGCCCAGATCGAGGATGTTGATCGGAATCTCCGGATCGAAGCAGGTCTTGAGCTGGTCCTCGATACAGGCCTCCACGGCCGCGTCACCGGCGTCCTCCGGGAGCACCGGCCCGCTCGGCACCTCGCGCCCCAGCGCATCGGCGTCCTTGCCCGCGATGCGCACCAGATTGCCGCCGTAGTAGACCGTGAAACTGCCGCCCAGTGCCTGGGTGATGCGCACCTCGGCGCCTTCGGGCATCACCACGGTATCCCCGGCAGGGATCAGGACCCCCAGGCAATCGCGGGACAGGGTGGCGTAATCGGCGGGCTGGGTGTACATGGCGGGCCTCACTCGGTGACGACGGGGGTGAGCTCCCCCTTCAGCGCGGCATGCAGGGTGTGCCACGACAGGGTGGCGCATTTGACCCGCGCAGGGTAATCCTTGACGCCCGCGAGGGCTGCCAGCTTGCCCAGCCGGGCCGGATCGCCGCTGGCGGTGCCGGTGAGCAGCGCGTGCATGTCGGCGAAAAGCACTTCGGCCTCGGCCACGGTCTTGCCCATGACCGCCTCGGTCATGAGGCTGGCCGACGCCGTGGAAATGGCGCAGCCGCTGCCCACGAAGCTGACGTCGGCAATGCATCCGTCCTCGATCTTCGCGTACACCGACAGCTTGTCGCCGCAGAGCGGGTTGTAACCCTCGGCGATGCGCACCGCGCCCGCCATGGGGCGGAAATTGCGGGGATTGCGGTTGTGATCGACGATGATGTCCTGATACAGCTCGCGCAGATCCATCAGCCCCGCCCCCCGAACAGCTTGCGCGCGCCTTCGAGCGCCGTCACCAGCGCGTCGACATCGCCGCGCGTGTTGTAACAGGCGAACGAGGCCCGCGCCGTGGCCGGCACGCCGTAAAAGTCCATCACCGGCATGGCGCAATGGTGGCCGGCGCGGATCGCCACGCCGGCATGATCGAGGATGGTCCCGAGATCGTGCGGATGCACGCCGTCCAGCACGAAGGAAACCACGCCGGCCCGATCGCGCGCGGTGCCGATGAAGCGCAGGCCGGGGATCGCACTCAGCCGCTCCAGGGCATACGCCGTCAGCGCCGCTTCGTGCGCGGCGATCCGCTCGATGCCCAGCGATTCGACATACGCCAGCGCAGCGCCGAGGCCCACCGCCTCGGCGATGGCCGGGGTGCCGGCCTCGAACTTGTAGGGCAGATCGTTCCAGGTGCTGCCCGCGAAATGCACCGTGCGGATCATGTCGCCCCCGCCCTGCCAGGGCGGCATGGCCTCCAGCACCGCGCGCCGGCCGTAGAGCACGCCGATGCCGGTCGGGCCATAGAGCTTGTGGGCGGAAAAGGCGTAGAAATCGCAATCCAGCGCCTGCACATCGACGCGCTGGTGCGGCACGCCCTGCGCCCCGTCGATCAGCACCATCGCCCCCGCCGCCCGCGCCTGCGCCGTCAGCTCGGCCACCGGGTTGACGGTCCCGAGCGCATTGGAGACATGGGCGACGGCGAAGATGCGCGTGCGCGGCCCCAGCAGTTGCCCGAACGCCGCGCGGTCGATCTCGCCCGCCGCGGTGATGGGCACCACCTTGAGCGAGGCGCCGGTCTGCTCGCAGACCATCTGCCAGGGCACGGTGTTGGAGTGATGCTCCAGGTGCGTGATGAGAATCTCGTCGCCGGGCCCGAGGCGCGGGCGGGCGTAGCTCTGGGCCACGAGATTGATCGCCTCGGTGGTACCGCGCACGAAGATGATTTCCTCGCGCGCGCGGGCATTCAGGAAGGCCTGCACGCGGTCGCGCGCACCTTCGTAGAGGGCGGTGGCCCGCTCCGACAGCGTGTGCACGCCGCGATGGACGTTGGCATTGGCCTCGCGGTAATAGCGGTCCATGGCCTCGAGCACGGCGCGCGGCTTCTGCGCCGTCGCCGCGTTGTCGAGGTAGACCAGCGGCTGGCCGTGGATGCGCTGGTCGAGGATGGGAAAATCGCGCCGCACCCGCGCCACGTCGTAGGTCTCGGGCAGGTTCGGGGTGGGAATTGCCGTCATGATGGACTCCTCTCAGGCCGTCGCCGCGACCGGCGAGCGCGTCTCGATCCCGTCGAATACCCAGTCCAGCACGCCCGCCACCGGCACATCGGGCAAGGCCGCGCGCGCGAACGAGGCGATGAGCAGGGCGCGGGCCGCCTCGCGGTCCAGTCCGCGGCTGCGCAGATAGAACAGGGCCGCTTCGTCGAGCTGCCCGACGCTGGCCCCGTGGCTGCATTGCACGTCGTCCGCCAGAATCTCGAGCGCCGGCCGGGTCACGACCTCGGCGCGCCGGGAGAGCAGCAGCGTGGCGTTGCCCTGCCGCGCGGTGATGCCCTGGGCGCCGGCCGCCACCGCCACGCCGCCGCCGAAGACCGCGCGGGCGCGATCGTCCAGCACGGCGCGCGTCTGCTGCCGGCTGTGGGTGTGCGGCGCCTCGTGCCGGATGACGATCTCGTTGTCCACCCGCGACGCGCGGCGGCCCTGCACCAGCCCGTAGAGATTCGCGGTCGCGCCGGGCTCGGCCAGGGCGATCTCCAGCTCGCGCCGCACCCAGCCGGCGCCGGCGTCGATCAGCCACACATCCAGCCGGCTGTCGCGGGCGCAGCGGGCCGCGATCTGGCTCAGACCAAACGCCCCGGCGCCGGATTGATCGACCACCACCAGCTTGAGCGCGGCGCCGGCCTCGAGCGCGATCTCGATGGCGCTGTTCAGAAAGGCGCCGGCCTCGGGCGTGCCCGCCTGATGGAGCACCACAGTCGCGGCGGCCTGTGCGCCCAGCCGGATCGCGACGCGCGGGTGCGCCGCAAAAGCCGGCTGGTCGGCCGACGCCCCCCACAGCAGATGCACGGGCGCGGTGAGCACGGCGCCGGCATCGAGCGCCAACCCCGCGCCGTGGCGGAAGCCCAGCGCATTGAGCGCGGCGAAGCCGTCCCGCTCCGGCGCGATCTGGGCGCCGACGCCCTCGGGGTCTGTTTCCAGCGCCCACAGGCGAGCGCCGGGCGCCATCTCGCCAACCGCGAGCCCCGGCGCCGGCCGGCCGCCGACCCAGACGCGGCGCACGGCGCCGGCCAGTTGCGGTAGATCCGAGGCGTCATCCGCCTCGACCGGCGCGGCGTCCACGGCAAAGCGCCGGGCCAGCAGCTCGCCGGGATCGGTGTAGCGCCAGGATTCCGGCGCGCTGCCCGGCAGTCCCGCCGCCGCCAGATGCACCGCGCCGCGCTCGGCCAGCGCCGGGATCGGTGTCGCCGCACCGGCATAGGCGTCAAGGTAAACGCGCACCGCCTCCGTGGCCGCCTCGCTCATGCGCCCGCTCCGGCCACCACGGCGCCGTAACCCTCGGCCTCCAGCTCGCGCGCCAGTTCCTTGCCACCGGAGCGCACGATGCGCCCGCCCGCCAGCACATGGACGAAATCCGGGGTCACATAGTCCAGCAGGCGCTGGTAATGCGTCACCAGGATCATGGCCCGATCGGGCGAGCGCAGGGCCTCGATGCCGCGCGAGACCACCTTCAGCGCGTCGATGTCGAGCCCCGAGTCGATCTCGTCCAGAATCGCCAGCCGCGGCTGCAGGATCAGCATCTGCAGGATCTCGTTGCGCTTTTTCTCGCCGCCCGAGAAGCCCTCGTTCACCGAGCGGCGCAGGAATTCCTCAGGGATGCCCATGAACGCCATCTGTTCGCACACCAGGCGCAGGAACTCGAAGGCGTCGAGTTCGGGCTCGCCGCGATGCCGGCGCTGCGCGTTCAGGCTCGCCTTGAGCAGATAGACGTTGTTCACCCCCGGAATCTCGACCGGATACTGGAAGCCGAGAAACACGCCTTCGCGGGCGCGCTCCTCGGGCGCCAGCGCGAGCAGATCCTGCCCGCGGTAATGCACCGCGCCGCCGGTGTGCACATAGCCCTCGCGGCCCGCCAGCACCGCCGCCAGCGTGCTCTTGCCCGAGCCGTTCGGCCCCATGATGGCGTGGACCTCGCCCGCGTTGACCTTGAGGGTCAGGCCCTTGAGGATGGGGCGATCCTCCACGCTCACCTGCAAATCGTCGATCTGTAGCATGAATCTAGGCTTCCCGAGGGCCTGCGCCCCGTCTGGTTTGAAAAAAGGCCTCAGCCCACGGCGCCTTCGAGCGAGACGGACAACAGCTTCTGCGCCTCGACGGCAAACTCCATCGGCAGCACCTGGAACACGTCCTTGCAGAAGCCGTTGACGATCATGTTCACGGCATCCTCCGCGCTGATGCCACGCTGGCGGCAATAGAAGAGCTGGTCCTCGCCGATGCGCGAGGTCGTCGCCTCGTGCTCCACCTGCGCGCTGGGATTCTTGACCTCGATGTAGGGCACGGTGTGCGCGCCACAGCGATCGCCCATCAGCAGCGAGTCGCACTGGGTGTGGTTGCGCGCCCCCTCGGCGCTCGGCAGCACCTTCACCAGACCGCGGTAGGTCTGCTGGCCGTGGCGCGCGGAAATCCCCTTGGACACGATGGTGCTGCGCGTGTTCGGGCCGATGTGGATCATCTTCGTCCCGGTGTCCGCCTGCTGGTGGTTGTTGGTGGTGGCCACCGAATAGAACTCGCCCACCGAGCCCGCCCCGCGCAGGATGCAGCTCGGATATTTCCAGGTGATGGCCGAGCCGGTCTCCACCTGGGTCCAGGTGATCTTGGCGCGGTCGCCCCGGCAATCGCCGCGCTTGGTGACGAAGTTGTAGATGCCGCCGCGCCCCTGCTCGTCGCCCGGATACCAGTTCTGCACGGTCGAATACTTGATGGTCGCGTCCTCGAGCGCCACCAGCTCGACCACGGCGGCATGGAGCTGGTTTTCATCGCGCATCGGCGCCGTGCAGCCTTCGAGATAGGAAACGTGGCTGCCGGCGTCGGCGATGATCAGCGTGCGCTCGAACTGGCCGGTGTTGGCCGCGTTGATGCGGAAATAGGTGGACAGCTCCATCGGGCAGCGCACGCCCGGCGGCACGTAGACGAACGAGCCGTCGGTGAACACCGCAGCGTTCAGCGCCGCATAGAAATTGTCGGTGTGCGGGACCACCGAGCCGAGATACTGGCGCACCAGTTCCGGGTGCTCGCGCACCGCCTCGGAGAAGGAGCAGAAGATGACGCCCGCCTCGCGCAGCTTCTCCTTGAACGTGGTGGCCACCGACACGCTGTCGAACACGGCATCGACCGCCACGCCGGCCAGCCGCGCCCGCTCGTGCAGCGGAATCCCGAGCTTTTCGTAGGTTTCAAGCAGCTTGGGGTCGACCTCGTCGAGGCTCTGGGGCGCATCGGCGCCGGATTTCGGCGCCGAATAATAGGAAATCGCCTGATAGTCGATGGGCGGATAGGCCACCTTGGCCCAGCGCGGTTCGCGCAGGGTCAGCCAGTGGCGATAGGCCGCCAGACGCCATTCCAGCAGGAAGGCGGGCTCTTCCTTCTTGGCCGAGATGAGGCGGATGACCGACTCATCGAGGCCCGGCGGCACGGTGTCCGCTTCGATGTCGGTGATGAAGCCCGCCACATACTCACGCTTGAGCAGGCGTTCCAGATCGTCCTTGCTCGATGCCATGTCAGCCTTCCTCTCGAATGAAATGGGGCGCGCGGCCCATCAGGATGCCGCCGCCGGCAAGCGCGGCTCGTGCCAGTGCAGGCTGTGGACGGGGGCGCTCAGGCGATCGAGCGTGACGCCCCGCAAGGCCGAGCGCACCGCGCCGCTGATGAGGTCCCAATGACCCGGCAGGCTGCAACCGGCCTGCTGCGGACAGGCCGTTGCCGCGCGACTGCACTCGGTCAGCCCGAACGGGCCTTCGAGTGCCGCCACGACGTCCAGCACGGAAATCGCGGCGGGCGCCCGCGCCAGACGGTAACCGCCGGCGACGCCGCGCACCGACTGCAACAGCCCGGTGCGCGTCAGCGCCTTCAGCAGCTTGCTCACCGTGGGCAGCGCAACGCCGCAGGCCGCCGCGATCTGCGCGCCGGTCTGCATGGTGTCGGGGTGGCGGGCCAGATGGGTCATCACCACCACGCCGTAGTCGGTCATCTTGCCGATCCGGAGCACAGCCCCTCCGCACATAGGGGACCAAAGCAGTCCCCATTGTGCCACAGCGGGGAGCGGCGGTCATGCCGCCTGCGCGGCGGACGCGCGGCACATGCAGTCGCCGCATCGGGCGCCCGCTCCCGCGCGGCGTCGAGCTGGGGAATGGTCGGGCGGGGCGGGCTCGGCGGCGCGTTGTGTCGGGCGCCGGATCGGCGGCCGGCGCAGTCTGCGCATGGGCGCAACGGGGTATCATCGCGATGCCCGTCCCATCCGCAGCGGAGCGTCTCATGTCCTTCGATCCGGTCCTGCTGGCGCGGCTCCAGTTCGCGCTCACCATCAGCTTCCACATCCTGTTCCCCACGCTCACCATCGGCCTGGGGCTGTTCCTCGCGATCGTGGAGGGACTGTGGCTGCGCACCGGGCGCGCGGTCTATCTCACGCTGTATCGCTTCTGGCTCCGGATCTTCGCGCTCTCCTTCGGCATGGGCGTGGTTTCTGGTGTGGTGCTGTCCTACCAGTTCGGCACCAACTTCGCGCGCTTTTCGGAGGCCACGGGCAACATCCTGGGGCCGCTGCTGGGCTACGAGGTGCTGACGGCGTTTTTTCTCGAGGCGAGCTTTCTCGGCGTCATGCTGTTCGGCATGAACCGGGTGCCGCCGCGACTGCATTTCGCGGCCACCTGCATCGTCTCGGTCGGCACCATGATCTCCGCGTTCTGGATCCTGGCCGCGAGCTCGTGGATGCACACGCCGGCCGGCTATCGGCTGGTGGACGGGATTTTCTACGTCGAGCGCTGGGTGGACGTGATCTTCAATCCCTCGTTCTTCTACCGCTTCCCGCACATGCTGCTGGCGTCCTTCCTGACCACTTCGCTGGTCGTGGCGGGCATCTCGGCCTGGCATCTGCAGGACATCCGCACCGCCGCCGTGGCGCGACCGGCCTTTTCGCTGGCCACCCTGGCGCTGGCGGTGCTGGCGCCGCTGCAGATCGTGATGGGGGATCTGCACGGCCTGCAGGTGCAACGCGATCAGCCCATGAAGGTGGCGGCGATGGAAGGCCTGTGGGAGACCACGGCCGGCGCGCCGCTGCTGCTCTTCGCCTGGCCGGACGCGGCACGGGAGCGCAACCATTTCGAAGTCGCGATTCCCAATATGGCGAGCATCCTCCTGCAGCATGACCCGGACGGCATCGTGCGCGGACTCAAAGACATCCCTGCCGCCGACCGGCCGGTGGTGCCGGTGGTGTTCTTCAGCTTCCGCATCATGGTGGGGCTGGGGTTCTGGTTCCTGGCGCTGGGCGCGCTGGGGCTGCTGCTGCGCTGGCGCGGCACGCTGTACGGCAACCGGCCCTATGCCCTGGCGTGCGTGCTGAGTGCGCCGCTGGGCTTCGTCGCCACGCTGGCGGGCTGGATCGTCACCGAAACCGGCCGCCAGCCCTGGATCGTGCAAGGCCTGATGCGCACCTCGGAAGCCATTTCCGACGTACCCGCGCGCGCCATCGTCACGACGCTGTCGCTGTTCTTCGCCGTCTACGGAACACTGCTGCTGGCCTACCTCTACTACCTCTCGAAGCTGGTTCGCCAAGGGCCGGACGCCGCGCTTGCCGAGCCTGCCGACCACGAACCACGCCGCACCGCCTGGATGTGATGGGGGAGATGCTGCCGATGGACGCGAGTTTCTGGATTCCGCTGATCTGGGCCGGCGTGCTGTGCCTGGGACTGATGCTCTATGTGATCCTGGATGGCTTCGATCTGGGCATCGGCATCCTGTTCCCGTGGGGGCGCAACGACGAGGAGCGCGACCTCATGATGAACAGCATCGCGCCGCACTGGGACGGCAACGAGACCTGGCTGGTGCTGGCCGGCGGCGGCCTGTTCGCCGCCTTTCCGAAGGCCTACGGCCTGCTCATGACGGCGCTCTACATCCCCATCCTGTTCATGCTGTTCGCGCTGGTCTTTCGCGGCGTGGCCTTCGAGTTCCGCTTCAAGGCGGAACGCAGCCGCGGCGTGTGGGACGTGGCCTTCAACCTGGGGTCAGTCGCGGCCGCGTTTTTCCAGGGCGTGGTGCTGGGCGCGTTCATCCAGGGCTTCGAGATCACGGACGGGCGCTTCACCGGCAACGTGATGGCGTGGATCAGCCCCTTCAGCCTGATGACCGGCTTCGCGCTGGTGTGCGGCTATGCCCTGCTCGGGGCCTGCTGGCTGGCGCTGAAGACCGACGGCGACTTGCAGCGCTGGGCCTTCCATGCGGGACAGGTGTTGCTGTTCGTGGTGCTGGCCTGGATCGCGATGGTGAGCATCGCCACCCCGTTCATGTCGGCGGAGGTGGCCCGGCGCTGGTTCAGCCTGCCCAACCTGCTCTGGCTGATGCCGGTGCCCATCCTCACCGCTGGCGTCGCCTGGATGCTGTGGCGCGCCCTGCGCCGGCAGGCGAGCCGGGCGCCGTTCGTGCTCACCATCACGCTGTTCGCACTCGGCGCATTCGGCCTGGCCGTGAGCCTGTGGCCCTACACCGTGCCACGGGCGTACACGCTCTGGGAGACCGCCGCCCCGCCCGAGTCGCAGGGTTTCCTGCTGATCGGCGCCCTGCCCCTGCTGCCGCTGATTCTGGGGTACACGGCGTACAACTACTGGGTCTTCCGCGGCAAGGTCCGCCCCGGCGCCGGCTATCACTGAGGGGCGGCTTTCCATGAAGCGGGACATGGATTTGGTACGCAAGATCCTGCTGGAAGCCACCGCCCGGGAAGGTGCCGATAGGGGGGGAAATCCACGGCTCGCGGGATACATGGATGATCAGGTCACCCATCCCGTTTACCTGATGCAACGGGGTGGCCTCGTCGAGGCGGCGACGTGGCGCCCCTTGGACGGCTCGCCGCAGACCGCGATCCTGACCAGCGTGACGTGGGCGGGACACGATTTCCTGGATGCCGCGCGGAACGAGACCGTCTGGAATCAAGCCCGAGCGAAAGCCGGCGCCGCCGGCGTCGAGCTGTCCTTCGCCACGCTCAAGGAACTGCTGGTGGCAACGGCGAAGGGGCTGCTCGGCCTGCCCTGAGACGACGCCCCTGCGCGCCCGCGCGAGCGGCTAGGCGCGTGTCAGGCGCCGGCGGCGGGTTTCGAACAGCACGACGCCGGCAGCGACCGAGACGTTCAGGCTTTCGGCCGCGGCGTCCAGCGGGATGGTGACCCGCAGGTCGCAGGCTTCCTGCGTCAGCCGCCGCAGACCGCTGCCTTCCGCGCCGAGCACCCACACCAGCGGCCCGGACAGATCGGCCTGATAAAGGCTCTGGCTGGCATGGGCATCGGCGCCGAGGATGCGGAAACCGGCGTCCCCGAGCATGCGCAGCGTCCGCGCCAGATTGGTGACCTGGAACAGCGGCACGTGCTCGACCGCGCCGACCGCCACCTTGCGCACCACCGGCGTCAGACCGGCGGCGCGGTCGACTGGGACGATCACCCCCTGCGCGCCGACGGCCCACGCCGTGCGCAGACAGGCGCCGAGGTTGTGCGGATCCTGCACGCCGTCGAGCGCCAGCAGAAGGGAATCGGCGCCCCAGGCGCCGAGACGCGCTTTCAGATCCGCTTCGCCGAGGCGCTCGGCCGGCAAGGCCCAGGCGGCCAGACCCTGATGGCGCTGTCCCGGAAGGCGCGCGTCGAGATCGCGCCGCGCCATCGCGGTCACGGCGATCCCGCTGCGCGCAGCCAGTTCGATCAGCGTCGCGACCCGGTCCTCGCGGCGGTTGTCCTGGACCCAGACCACCTGCACGCGGCCGGGTTCGGTTTCCAGCAACGCGGTCACGGCGTGCAGGCCGAACACGGGCTCGGTGCCCGGCGGCGTCCCGGTGACCGGCGCCGCCGGGCCCGCCTCAGTCCTTGGTCTTGGCTTTGGCCTTGCGCCGCTTGCGGGGCCTCCGGCGTTTGCCCTTGTCGGCTTCGTCGCCGCGCTGGGCCGGGGCTTCGTCCGGCTTCGGGACGGCTGGGTCGCCGGGGCGGGCGTCGGCGCGGCTGGTTTTCGGGCCGCTTTCCGCCGGGGCGGGTTCGAAGTCGATTTTGCGTTCATCAAGGTTCACATTGATCAGGCGCACCCGCAGCCGGTCTCCGAGACGGTAGACGTGGCCGGAGCGCTCGCCGCGCAGGCGATGGTGGATGGGATCGTGCTGGTAGTAGTCGTTGGACAGCGAGGTGACGTGCACCAGTCCCTCGACGTAGACCTCCTCCAGCAACACGAACAGGCCGAAGCCGGTGACGGCGTTGATGCGCCCCTCGAAGATCTCGCCGACGCGCTCGAGCATGAACTCGCACTTGAGCCAGTCGACCACATCGCGCGTCGCCTCGTCCGCGCGCCGTTCGGTGAGGGAGCATTGCTCGGCGATGCGTTCGAGCTGGGCGGGGCTGAGCGGATAGTTCTCGGCCGTCCCGCCGCGCAGCACATGGCGGATGCCGCGATGCACGACGAGGTCCGGATAGCGCCGGATGGGCGAGGTGAAGTGGGTATAGGCGGCCAGCGCCAGCCCGAAGTGGCCGTCGTTGGACACGGTGTATTCGGCCCGGCTCAAGGAACGCAGCAGCACCGGTTCGATCAGGTGGCGGTCCTCCCGCGCCTCCAGCGCGGTGAGCACCTTCGCATAGTCCTGCGGCGCGGGTTTGTCACTGCCGCCCAGCGAGAGCCCGAAGCCGCCGAGAAACGCGCGCAGTTCCTCCAGGCGTTCGGAGGATGGCGGCGCATGCACGCGATAGAGCGCCGGGATGCGGTGCTCGCTGAGGAAGCGGGCCGCCGCCACGTTGGCGGCGATCATGCACTCCTCGATCATGCGGTGGGCGTCATGCCGCAGGAAGGGCTTGATGCGCGCGATCTTGCGGTCGGGCCCGAACTCGATCACCGTCTCGGCGCTGCCGAAATCGAGCGCGCCGCGACGTTCCCGCGCCGCCCGCAAGCGCTGATAGAGGCCGATCAGATCGTCGAGATGATCCACCAGATCCTTGAGCCGTTCGCGCGCAGCCCCATCGCGCTCGATCGCCACCTGCGCGAATTCGTCGTAGGTGAGGCGCTGCGCCGAGCGCATCACGCCTTCGAAGAACCGGAACCGCCGGATCTCGCCGTCGGGATCGATCTCCAGCGCGCAGACCATGCACAGCCGGTCGACCTTGGGATTGATGGAGCACAGGCCGTTGGACAGCACTTCCGGCAGCATGGGCACGACCTGCTGCGGGAAGTACACCGAGTTGCCGCGCTCGGCCGCCTCGGTGTCCAGCGCATCCCCAGGCGCCACGTAGTGCCCGACATCGGCGATGGCGACCAGCAGCCGCCAGCCGCCCTGCTCATCGGGCTCGCAGTAGACGGCATCATCGAAATCGCGCGCATCGGCGCCGTCCACGGTCACCAGCGGAATGCCGCGCAGATCGACGCGGCCGGCCTTGTCGCGATTTTCCACGCGCGCGCCGAAGCGGGTGCAGGCCGCTTCCACCGCATCGGGCCAGCGCGCGGGAACGCCGTAGCTGCGGATGGCGATCTCGATTTCCATGCCCGGCGCCATGTGCTCGCCCAGCACCTCGCGGATCCGGCCCAGCGGCGGGCCGCGCTTGCTCGGCGGCTCGACGATGTCGGCCACCACGATCTGGTTGTCCTGCACCTCGCCCTGCCAGTCGGCGGGAATGACGATCTGGTGGGTGATGCGGGGATTCTCGGGCAGGACGAAGCCGACGCCGCGCTCGCGGTAGAAGCGACCCACCACCTGCTGGGTGTTGCGCTCCAGCACCTCGACCACCACGCCTTCCCGGCGGCCGCGGCGGTCCTCGCCGCGAATGCGCACCAGCACCCGGTCGCCGTGGAACAGTTCGCGCATCTGCCGCGCGGGGAGAAAGATGTCGTCGCCCGCGTCTTCCGGCACCAGGAAACCGAAGCCGTCGCGATGCGCGATGATGCGTCCGCGCACCAGGTGCATGCGGTCGATCAGGCCGTAGGCACCCTTGCGGTTGATGGCCAGCTCGCCGTCCCGGACCATGGCGGCCAGCCGCCGCTCCACACCTTCCAGGGCCTCGGCCCCCGTGATCGCCCCGCGCTCGACGATTGCTTCGCGACTGAGCGGTTCACCCGCCTCGGTCAGCAGCATCCGCAGGTATTCGCGGCTGGGCGCCGGCTGCGGATATTTCAGCCGCTCCTGTTCGTAGTGGGGATCGCGGGTTTGCCATTCAGCTTCAGCCATTCAGGATGTCCATGAAAAAAATATCGCCTCAAGGTCGCGCATTGTGCCCGTTGACAAGCGCTTTGGGGAGTCTTAAAGTTCGCAGCCCACGGGAATGGCGTCTCAGCCGCCACCCCGCCGGGCCGAGATGGCGAAATTGGTAGACGCGCTAGTTTCAGGTACTAGTGGGGGAAACCCCTTGGAGGTTCAAGTCCTCTTCTCGGCACCACCCTGATTTTAATGAAAAAAAGGCTTTCCGGACCGGAAAGCCTTTTTTCTTGCGCCTTCCCATCCCCCCGCTCAATCGAGCGGGTTGCGCAGGATGATGGTCTGGTTGCGATCCGGACCCGTCGACACCATGGCAATCGGCACACCCACGATCGCTTCGATGCGCCGCAGGTAATCGCGCGCCGCGTCCGGCAGTTCCGCAAGCGTGCGTGCGCCGACGGTGCTGGTACGCCAGCCCGGCATTTCCTCGTAGACCGGCTCGCAATCGGCGACGGCTTCGGCGCCGATGGGCAAGGACTCCATCCGCTCGCCGTCCACCCGATAGCCGACGGCGATGCGGATCGCGTCGAGTTCGTCCAGCACGTCCAGTTTGGTGATGCACAGCGTCGTCAGGCTGTTCATGACGACGCTGCGCCGCAGCGCCGGGGCGTCGAACCAGCCGCAGCGGCGCGGCCGGCCGGTGGTCGACCCGAATTCGTGGCCGCGCTGCGCCAGATGGGCGCCGTTGTCGTCCAGCAGCTCGGTCGGAAAGGGGCCGGCCCCCACGCGCGTGGTATAGGCCTTGACGATCCCCAGGATGTCGTCGAAAGAGGCCGGACCCACGCCCGAGCCGGTGGCTGCGCCGCCGGCGGTGGTGTTCGACGAGGTGACGTAGGGATAGGTCCCCATGTCGACGTCGAGCAGGGCGCCCTGGGCCCCCTCGAACAATACGTTGTGTCCATCCCGGTGCAGCCGGTCGATCTGGGCCGATACGTCGATCACCAGCGGCTTGAGGGTTTCTGCGGCGACCAGCAAGGACTCCAGCGTGGCCTGGAAATCGACCGCATCGGTCCTGAAATAGTGCTGCAGGACGAAATTGTGATAGTCGAGCAGTTCCCCGAGCTTGGCGGCCAGGCGCTCGCGGTGGAACAGGTCCCCGACCCGCACGCCACGGCGCGCCACCTTGTCCTCATAGGCCGGGCCGATGCCGCGACCGGTGGTGCCGATCGCCTGGGCGCCGCGCGCCTGCTCGCGCGCCCGATCCAGCGCCACATGCGAGGGCAACACCAGCGGACAGGCCGGACTGATGCGCAGCCGGGCCAGCGCGTCCACGCCCTGGCCGGCGAGTGTCCGGATTTCTTCCAGCAGGGCCTGCGGCGAGACGACGACGCCGTTGCCGATGAGGCATTGCACGCCCTCGTGCAGGATGCCCGAGGGAATCAGGTGCAAGACGGTCTTTTTGCCGTCGATGACCAGGGTATGGCCCGCATTGTGGCCGCCCTGAAACCGCACGACCGCGGCACAGCGCTCGGTCAGCAGATCGACGATCTTGCCCTTGCCTTCGTCGCCCCACTGGGCGCCGATCACGATGACATTCTTGCCCATGATGTCCTTTCCCGGCCGGCCTGCGAGACCGGCGATCGATTTCAGGGATTCCACGCCTCGACCCGCCATTGACCGTCCTGCCGGTTGAGGCGGCGATCGATGTTCAGCCCGTCCGGCAACGCATTATCCTCGCCCAGCGCACGCGCCACCCGCTCGCCCTGATGACGCAGCGCCGTCACGGCCGCCTCGAGCGCCTCATCCTCGCCCGCCATCGGGGCCCAGATGGCGCCGGTCTGCATGCCGGCAGACGCGCTGCCGGCCGCATGGAGGACGTGCAGATCGGCGCTGAAGCCGGTCGCCGGGCGGGCGCGGCCGAAGATCTCGCCGACGTGATCATACCGGCCGCCACGCGCGAGATCCTGCCCGCGCCCCGGCTGGAACGCGGCAAACACCACACCGGTGTGATAGTCGTAACCGCGCAGCTCCGAAAGGTCGAGATGCACCGTGACGGCCGGATAGCGCCCGGCGATGTGCCCGGCCAGCGTCGACAGCTCGGCCAGTGCCGCCGCGACACCAGGCCCTGCCGCCGCCAGCGCCGCCCGGGCCCGCGCCATCACCTCCGGCGGACCGTTGAGATCGGGCAAGGCCCAGAGCCAGCCGGCGACCTCGCGCGGCATCGGATGCGCATCGAGAAACAGCCGCAGTTCCGGCATCGCCTTGCGCTGGAGCAGGTGGAACAACCGTTGTTCGTCCTGCGCCGCCAGTCGGGCTTCACGCACCAGGGCCCGGTAGATGCCCACATGCCCGAGGTCCAGATGCAAGTCGTCCACGCCCGCGCGCAGCAGCATCTCCAGCATCAGGGACATGGCCTCGAGATCGCTGCCCAGCCCGGCGTCTCCAAACAGCTCGGCGCCGATCTGGAGCGGGCAACGGGACCCGCCATGCGCCTCCGGGCGCGTGTGCAGCACGGGGCCCAGATAGCAGAGCCGCCGCGGTCCCTCGCCGTCCAGCACCTGCGCGTCGATGCGTGCGGCCTGCGGCGTGATGTCCGCTCGTATGCCCATGAGCCGACCGCTGAGCTGATCGGTGATCTTGAAGGTTTCGAGGTCCAGATGCCGACCGGTTCCGGTCAGCAACGATTCCAGATACTCGATCAGCGGCGGATCGATGGCGTCGTAACCCCAGGACCAGAACAGGTCCATGAGGGCGCGCCCGAGCAGGTCCAGTTCCCGCGCCGCCGGCGGCAAGACCTGCGTCACGGCGTCGGGCAAGAGCCAGGGATTGTGTTTGCGCATGATGGCCGGGCCTTTTGTCAGCGAGCAGCGCGCACGATCAGCCAGCCACTCATCAGGCTGGCGAGGCCCAGCAGCCGAACCCCCCGCTGCGGAAGGGCGCAAAGCCGTTGGAGCCCGCGCTGCCAGATCCGGGGGACGGCCGCCGGCAACGCCCCCTCGAGAACCATCACCAGCCCGATTGCGACCATCAGATCATCCGACATGCCGATCAGCGCGCTGCGGGCTGCGCGGCGCCTCGCGGCAGCGACCGGAAGTAATCGAAGAACTCGCTGTCGGTCGACAGCACCAGGGTCGTGTCGCCGCTGCCCAGGGCTTCACGATAGGCCTGCAGGCTGCGGTAGAAGGCGTAGAACTCGGGCGCGGTCTCATGAGCCTTGGCGAAAATCTCGGCGGCAAGCCGATCGCCCTCCCCGCGCAGACGCTCGGCGTCCCGGTAGGCCTCGGCCAACATCACCTCGCGCTGACGATCGGCGTCGGCACGCACGCCTTCGGCTGCCTCCTCGCCTTCGGCGCGCAGTTCACGCGCCGTCCGGGCGCGCTCGGCTTCCATTCGCGCAAAGACCGAGCTGCTGACTTCGTTCGGCAGGTCCATGCGCTTGATGCGCACCTCCTTGACCTCCACGCCCAACTCGCTGCTCTGACGCGACGCCAGGCCCGTCATGGTTTGGGTGAGGGCGAAGCGATCCCCGGACACGGCTTCCTGCACGGTGCGCCGACCGAATTCGCTGCGCAGCCCGTCCTTCACGATCTGCTCCAGCCGCTGCGCCGCGACGAATTCGCTGCCGCCGGTCGCGCGGTAGTAGCGCGCCACGTCGTCGATGCGCCATTTCACATAGAAGTCGACGATGAGGTTTTTCTTTTCCTGCGTCAGGAAGCGTTCCGGCGCCATATCCAGGGTCTGGAGCCGGCCGTCGAAGAGGCGCACCCCGTCGAGCATCGGCACTTTCACATGCAAGCCCGGCGGGACGTCGGTTTCGACCATCTCGCCGAGTCGCAGCAGAATGGCCCGGTCACGGATGTCCACGACATAAAAGGCGCTCGAAGCCACCAGCGCGATCAGCAGCAAGGCGGCGCCGAGGATCATGCCCGATCCTTTCATCGCGAGCCCCCCCGATCGTTGCGGTCCAGACCCATCTGCGGTTCACGCGGCCGATGCCGCGCCGCCGGATCGGGCGACGGGGCCCCGGGCACGGCCGTCTCGGGCGTGCGGGGAGGGGCGTCCTTCATCCATTTGTCGAGCGGCAGGTACATCACGTTGTTCCCCTTGCCCCCGTCGACCATGACCTTGGGATTGGCGCGCAACACCTGCTCCATGGTTTCCAGATAGAGCCGCCGCCGCGTCACTTCCGGCGCCTGGCGATATTCCCCGGCGAGACCCGAAAAGCGGTCCGCCTCACCCTGTGCTTCCGCCACACGGCGCTCCCGATAACCCTGCGCCTCTTCCAGTTGTCGTGCCACGGCGCCGCGCGCCGCGGGCACGATGGCGTTGGAGTAGGCATAGGCCTCATTGATGATGCGCTGCTTGTCCTCGCGCGCCTTGATCGCGTCCTCGAAGGCCGACTGGACCTGCTCCGGTGGCTGGGCGTCCTGCAGGTTGACGGACGTGACCGCGAGGCCCGTGCCGTAGGTGTCGAGCGTCTTTTGCAACAAGGCCTGCGTGCGCGCCGCCACCTCGCTGCGACCCTCGCCCAGCACGAAATCCATGGTGCTCGTTCCCACCACTTCGCGCACGGCACTGATCGTCGCATCGCGCAGGGTGCCTTCCGGCTCACGGACGTTGAACAGGAAGTGCTCGGCGTTGCCGACGCGATACTGCACGGCGACCTCGACGTTCACGATGTTCTCATCGCGGGTCAGCATCAGCCCCTTGTGCGTGCTGGTGCGAATGCTGTCGACGTTGATCTTTTCCACCCGCTCCAGCGGATAAGGGAGGTGCCAGCGCGGCCCTTCCAGGGTCATGCGCTCGAACTGACCGAACCGCAGCACCACGCCGCGCTCCGCCGGATCGATGATGTAGAAGCCCGACAGCAGCCACAGCACGACGACGCCGATGGCGACCAGACCCAGCCCCGCAGGGCTGCCGCCCTTCCCGGGCGAGCCCCAGTTCGGGAGTCTCTGGCGCAGTTTCTTGAAGAGGTCTTCGAGATCGGGAGGGCCGCCCGCGTTTCGATTCTGACCGCCCCAGGGATCCCGTCCACCGGGTTCGTTCCACGCCATGAAAACCGTCTCCAACGTCGGTTCGGAATTTTAGTGCCGTCGCTGCGCACACGCCCGAGGCATTCTAGGGATGACCCGCGGCAGGGGCAACCGGATCGGCATCGTCCACGCGGCCGCCGGTCAGCGACGCCAGTCGGGCCGCAGGCCCCTCGATCTCCAGCCACCAGCCGGATTCATCGGGCCGCTCGGCACGCACCGCGCCGGCCGCGTGCAGGCGGGCGCGCATCCGACCTTCACCGTGACGCAGGTGCAGCCACCGGGAAATGTCGTGTCCCTGGAAATGTTGCCGAATCGCATCCCGCAAGAGGTCGATGCCGGCGCCGGTCCGCGCGGACACCCGGACCGCAACGCATGTACCGCCATGGTCCCGCTGGACGTCGGCCGCCCATCCGGTCAGGTCGATCTTGTTGAACACCTGCAGACGCGGGACATCCGCGGCGTCGATCTGCTCGAGCACCTCATCGACGGCCGCGATCTGAAGCTCGGTTTCCTCGTCAGCCGCATCGATCACGTGGAGCAACAGATCCGCCTGCCGGGTTTCTTCCAGCGTCGCCCGAAAGGCCGCCACCAGTTCGTGCGGGAGATCGCGCACGAAGCCGACTGTGTCGATCAGCACGACATCCATCGTTCCCAGATCGAGCCGGCGTGCCGTGGGATCCAGGGTGGCAAACAACTGGTCGGCGGCATAGGCGCCGGCACCGGTCAGCGCATTGAACAGCGTCGACTTGCCAGCATTGGTGTAGCCGACCAAGGCCACGGTCGGCACCGCGCTGCGCTGGCGCAAGGCTCGCCCCTGATCGCGCTGCCGACCGACGCGCGCCAGACGCCGCTCGAGTTGCCCCATCCGCGCACGCAGCAGCCGCCGATCGCTCTCGAGCTGGGTTTCGCCCGGCCCGCGCAGTCCGATGCCGCCCTTCTGGCGTTCCAGATGCGACCAGCCGCGCACGAGGCGGGTCGCGAGGTGGCGCAGCTGCGCCAGTTCGACCTGCAGCTTGCCCTCGAAGGATTGAGCGCGCTGGGCAAAGATGTCGAGGATCAAACCGGTGCGGTCCAGCACCCGGCTCTCGATCAGGGCCTCCAGATTGCGCTCCTGGCTGGGCGACAAGGGGTGGTTGACCAGTACCAGTCCCGCGCCGGTCTGCTGGACCAGCGTGCGCACTTCCTGCGCCTTGCCGGCGCCGATGAAATACTTCGGCTCGGGGATTGCGCGGCGGCCCGACACGCGACCGACGATTTCCGCGCCGGCAGACTTGGCCAGTTCCTCGAATTCGACGTGAGCCGCCGCATCGACGCCGCCGACGTCGAGGCTCACGAGCACACAGCGGGGATCGACGACGGGGCGCTCGAACATCAGCGCCCCGTCCTGCGCGGTTCAGTCAGAGTCAGAAATTCCCATCGCCGGCGCCGGACTCCGTCGATTCCGGATCGCTCAGCTTGACGTTGCGCGAGGGGACGATCGTCGAGATGGCATGTTTGTACACCATCTGGCTGACCGTGTTCTTGAGCAGGACCACGAACTGGTCGAAGGAATCGATGTGACCCTGAAGCTTGATTCCATTGACCAGATAGATGGACACAGGAATGCGCTCCTTGCGCAGCGCATTGAGGAAAGGCTCCTGCAAAGACTGTCCTTTCGCCATGTTTTCACTCCAGTATTGTTCTTATGGCCGCTTGCCTGCCGATACACCGGGGGGCAGCGCTCGATCCTCGGTTGAATAGGGTGCGCCAGGATGCGCTTGTGTGGGACTAGCCAAGGATAGCATGCCCGGTCTGGCTGCGCGCCGGCAGTCCCAGACCCGCCATGACGCCGATCAAGCCACCCGATCCGGCAGGATCCACGAATTCGACCGCCGCCAAGGGCCGAAGTGCCGTCAGTTGACGTTTGGCCAACTGGCGCGTGGCCCGCAGCACGGCGTCGAACAAGGATGCCCGCGTGGTTCGTCCCGCAAGATGCATCCACGCCTCCCGGTATCCGACGGCGCGCATCGCGGGAAGCGCCTCGGAAAGGTCGGCGCGCGCCCGCAAACGGGCCACTTCGTCGAGAAAACCGGCAGCGAACATGTTGTCCAGCCGTCCTGCAATCCGGCGGTGGAGCCATGCGCGATCGGCCGGCATCAAGGCGACCGACCGGAGCGCGATGCCCTGCTCGCCCGCGTTCGCCCAATGCGTGCTGAGCGGCACGCCGGTCAGCTCCCAGACCTCGAGCGCGCGCTGGATGCGCTGGGCATCGCGCGGATGGACCCGCTGACCGGCGGGTGGATCGATCCGCGCCAGTTCGGCATGGAGCGCGGGCCAGCCGATATCGGCCGCCCGCGCCGCCAGACGCTCCCGCACCACCGGATCCGCGGCAGGCAGGGGCGCCAGCCCGTCGCGCAGCGCCCGGAAGTACAGCACCGTTCCGCCCACCAGCAGGGGAATGCGCCCGCCCCGCTGAATGCGCTCGATCGCCGCGCGCGCATCGCGCACGAATCGGCCCGCCGAGTAGACCTCGGCGGGATCCACATGATCGAACAGATGATGCGGCGCCCGGGCGCGGGCCGCTGCATCCGGCTTGGCCGTGCCGATGTCCATGCCACGGTAGACCTGGGCCGAATCCATGTTGACGATGTCGATCGGCCAGCGCTCCGCCAAGGCCAGCGCCAGGTCGGTCTTGCCGCTCGCGGTCGGCCCCAGCAAGGCCAGCACGGGAGGACGGGGTTGGAGGTTCACGTCCTCAGCGCCCGCGCAGAAACAGCCGGTCCAGCGCCGTTCGATCGAGCTGCACCCAGGTGGGGCGGCCATGATTGCATTGGCCGGCGCGCTCGGTGCGCTCCATGTCCCGCAACAGCGCGTCGAGCTCCGGCAGCGTCAGGGCGCGTCCGGCCCGCACTGCACCGTGACAGGCCAGGGAGGCCAGCAGCGCATGATGCTGGTCTGCCGGCCGCGCGCTCGCCTGGTGGGTCATGAGGTCGGCCAAAAGATCGCGAAACAGGCCGGCCGGATCCCGCAATGGCGTCCCCACCGGCAGGGCCCTGAGCGTCACTGCGGCCGGCCCGGTGCGATCCACCTCCAGCCCCCAGTCTGCCCACTGCGGCGCCCAGCGCTCCACCCAATCCGCCTGGGCCGCGCTCAAGGGGATTTCCTCGGGAATCAGCAGCGCCTGTCGCGGCACCGACCCCGCGGCGCTCAGGGATTTCAGCCGTTCGTAGAGGATCCGTTCATGCGCGGCGTGGATGTCCACCACCACCAGACCGGCGGCGTTCTGGGCCAGCAGATAGATGCCGTGCAACTGGCCGAGCGCGTATCCCAGGGGCTGCGCCTCATCCGTAGCGAGCGCGGCGGGGACCGTGCCGGCATCAGCCAAAGCAGCGAGATTCCCGGGGCCGGCCGCGGCGACAATGCCGGCCGCGCCCCCTGCGCCATAGACAGCCAGTGGCTCGGCTATCTGCAGCGTCAAACCGGCCTGCTGGTGCGGCGCAGCGATTTTTTGCGCAGGCATCGGCGCATGGCCGATGCCGTGCCCCGCATCGCCCCCCGGGCGCACGGCCGCCAGCGCCTCATCCAGCGTGCGCGCGAGGAAATCGTGCACCTGCCGCGCATCGCGCAGCCGGATTTCGTGCTTGGCAGGATGCACGTTCACATCGACATCCTCGGGATCGAGCGTCAGATGCAGTACATAGGCGGGGTGGCGCTGGTGATGCAGCACGTCGCGATAGGCATGGCGTACCGCATGGGCCAGCCGCTTGTCGCGCACCCAGCGGCCGTTGACGTAGAGGTGTTGCACATCGGGCTGGGCGCGGGAAAACGCCGGCGCGGCAATCCACCCCGTGAGCGCGCAGGTCGACCCATGATGGCGCACGTGCAAGGCATGGCCCAGGAAATCCTCGCCCAGCAGGATCGCCAGACGGCGCTCCACATGCCCCTGCTCATGGGCCGCGGGCAGCTGCCACAGGCTGCGACCGTTGTGCAGCAGGGATAGTCCCGCATCGGGCCGGGCCAGCGCCAGTTGCAATACGGTACGCGCCAGATGATCGAATTCGGTGCGCTCGCTGCGCAGGAATTTGCGCCGCGCCGGGACGTTGTGAAACAGATCGCGCACGCTGACGCGCGTTCCCGGGGGATGCGGCGCCGGAACCGGCTCGCCCGGGCGGCCGTCCGGACAATCCACGCGCCAGGCATGGGGGTGGTCCGGGGTGCGCGAGGTCAGGCTGAAGCGGGAAACCGCGGCGATGCTCGGCAAGGCTTCGCCGCGAAAACCCAGGGTCGTGATCCGCTCCAGATCCTCGATGCTGCCGATCTTGCTGGTGGCATGCCGCTCCATCGCCAGCAAGAGATCCGCGGGGGCGATCCCGCCGCCATCGTCCGTGACCCGGATGAGCCCGATGCCGCCCTGCTCCACCTCGATGCGAATGTGGCCCGCCCCGGCATCGAGGCTGTTCTCGATCAGCTCCTTCACCACCGAGGCGGGTCGCGCCACCACCTCCCCAGCCGCAATCTGGTTGATCAACGCATCGGGCAGGCGGGCGATCGGCATGATGCCGGTGATTTTACCAGACCGACCGGCGCGGGATGGACAGCGCGAAACGGCAGTGGGACCATTGACCGGCCAACGCCGTAGCGTGCCGTCCAGCAAGCCATCCTCATGAAATTTTGTCCCTGTTGCGCCCAACCGGTCGTCCGCAAGATTCCCGAAGGCGACCACCTGATCCGGTTCGTGTGCGAAACCTGCAATCTGGTGCATTACGACAATCCGCGCACCATCGTCGGCTGTGTTCCGGCCTGGCAGGACCAGGTGCTGCTCTGTCGACGGGCGATCCATCCCCGGCACGGCTACTGGACGCTGCCGGCAGGCTTTCTCGAAAACGGCGAAACCACCCGCCAAGGAGCGATCCGGGAAACTCTGGAAGAGGCCAACGCGCGGGTCGAGATCGACGCGCTCTACCGCCTGTTCGATCTGCCGCACATCCATCAGATCCATGTCTTCTTCCGGGCCCGACTGCTGGATCTGGATTTTTCACCCGGCATCGAGTCGCTGGAAACCCGCCTCTTCACGGAAGCCGAAATTCCATGGGATGAACTGGCCTTCCACACCGTGCGCCTCACCCTGCAAGATTACTTTGCCGATCGCCGCCGCGATGACTATCCGCCGCGCGATCTCGACGTCCGGCCCGGCGCCCGCTGAGCACACTCGCCAGCGCGGGTCCGAATCGCTAGAATTTCGCCCCCAGTGGTTTGCATCTCCTGCCGGGCCACGCTGAGGGAGAGGGTTCATGACTTACGTCGTCACCGAAAATTGCATCAAGTGCAAATACACCGATTGCGTGGAGGTCTGCCCCGTGGACTGCTTCCACGAAGGCCCCAACATGCTGGTGATCGACCCCGAGGAATGCATCGACTGCACGCTGTGCGAACCCGAATGCCCCGCCCAGGCCATCTTCTCCGAAGACGATCTCAGCAATGATCAGGCGCCCTTCCTGGCGATCAACGCCGATCTGGCCAAGAGCTGGCCGGTGTTGACCGAGAAGAAGGACCCGCCCGCCGACGCCACCGAATGGGACGGCAAGCCCGGCAAGCGGGAACTCCTCGAACGCTGACCCGCCTCAGCCGCGCGGATGATGCGCGGCATGCAACGCCTTCAGGCGTGCCTGGGCGACATGGGTATAGATCTGGGTGGTCGACAGATCGCTGTGGCCCAGCAACATCTGCACCATGCGCAGATCGGCGCCATGATCGAGCAGATGCGTGGCGAAGGCATGCCGGAGGCCATGCGGCGAAAAGGCCTTGCGGATCCCTGCGGCCCGGCCCAGCGCGCGTATCCGGTACCAACAGGCCTGGCGGGTCAACGGTGCCGCACCCCGCCCCGGAAACAGGGCATCGGCCCGCCGCCCGGCGAGCAGCACGGGGCGAGCCTCCGCCAGATAGCGCGTGACCCAGTGCAGCGCCTCCTCCCCCATGGGGACGAGACGCTCCTTGCGCCCCTTGCCGTAGACCCTGACCCAGCCCATGCGCAGGTCGATCTGCCCGAGTCCGAGCCCGACGAGTTCGGAGACGCGCAGCCCGGTCGCGTAGAGCAGCTCCAGCATGGCGCGATCGCGCAATCCGCGCGGCGTATCGGGCGTGGCGACGTCGAGCAGGCGCTCGACGTCGGATTCGCCGAGCACCTGCGGCAACCGGCGCGGCAGCCGGGGCGGCAGCAGATCCAGCGTCGGGTCGATGCCTTGTTCCTGGCGCGTCCGATCCGCGTAGAACTGCCGCCACGCGGACAGTTGCCGCGCCACGGAGCGGGCACTGATCCCATGCTGCATCCGTTCGGCGAGCAATGCCTGAAGCTCGGCCGGTCCCGCCGCGGCCAGATCCATCCCGCGTGCGGCCAGCCAGCCGGCCAAGCCCAGCAAGTCGCGCCGATAGGCCGCGCGGGTGTGCGGCGAGATGCCCCGTTCGGCCCACAGACGCATGAGGAATGCATCGACAAGCGTCGCATCCGGAGCGGCGCTCATGGTCGCGTTTCGGCCGAGGGCCCGGCCGGCGGCGCCTGCACCGTCTCATCCATGCACGCCAGCGCGTGCGCCAGCAAGCGACCATAGTCGCCGCCATCCCCGGGCGCCTGGACCCGGGCCATGTGCACCTGCACCGGCGCACCCCAGACCTGGCTCAGTCGTCGCAGCAGCGCCTGCTGCAAGCGGGTTGCGGCGACGGCACCTTCCGCTTCATCGGTATCCGGAAGCAGCACCACGAAACGATCGTCGTCCTGTCGTCCGGCGAGATCGTAGCTGCGCAGGCCATAACGCAACACTTCACCGCAGGTGCGCAGGATCTGGCGGCGCAGATCGCTCCGGATGGCGGGATCGGGCTGATCGGGCAGCGTGAGCTGAAACAGCACCAGCACCAGCGGCCGGCCGCTGCGCGCGTGCATGTTGAACAGCACGTCGGCCTGCTCCGCCAGTGCGCGACGGGTCCGCACGCCGGTCGCGACGTCGAGCGGGCTATGGCGATCCAGGCTGCGTCGCAGACGCTCGCTGCGCCAGATCAGCATGGCGCCGTACATCGCCAGCACGGCGTAAAGGAACAAGGTCATGAAGGTCGCGGTCTCGGGCATGATGCCGGCGAGGGACGCGCGCAGCGTCATGATGGCCGGCAAGACCAGGAGGCTGCCGCCGAGCACCGATTCGAGCGCGAGCGGGCCAAAGCGCAAACCATGGCCGAACAGCACGGTCAGCAGGATCGGCGCCGAGGGCAGCGCCGCATTCGGGTCATGCGCGACCATGAGCCCGAGCAGCAGATAGTCGATCCAGAATCCCGCCGCCACCCGCCAGGTGGAAAGGGGCCGGAGGCGAGCCCAGACCATGGAGGCCGCGATCAGTGCCGCCTGGAGGCTCGCGAGGACCACCACGCCGTCCAAGCCCCACAGCACCGGCGCAACGGTCTCGACGCTGAGAAAATAGAGGACGAGCAACGAGAGGAAGAAGTAACGCACCCAGAACTGGCGGCGTTGCGCCGTCCAGGACAGCTCCCTGGTCGGTACGGGCGGCCGGGTGCCACGCCCGGGGGCGAGGTCATTCATCTGCGGGCAGCCTTGACGTGGCGGGCGATCGAGACCATAAGGGAACCCCAGTCGTCATCCGTTCCAACGGTGCCATGTCCGTCGCCCCCCGCTCATGCCGCAGCCACCCCTATTCATGGTGGTGCTGGTCCTGCTTTGTCGCCGTGGTGCTCGTGTCCGCACCGCCCATCCTGATTCTACCGGGATTGAGAATGCGTCAGCGCGTCGCGCGGTGGGCGATGCGCAGCGCCTGGACGCTGTGCGGACTGCGCCCGACCGTCCTCGGCGCCGAGCACTTGCCCGCTGGACGAGCGATCGTCGTCGCCAACCACGCCAGCTATCTCGATGGCCTGCTGTTGATGGGCGTTCTACCGGCCGGCTACGCATTCGTGGTGAAACGGGAAATGAGCCGGGTGCCGCTTGCCGGACGCTTGCTCGGCCGCCTCGGCACCGCATTCGTGGCACGGCAGGACGCCGCTGCCGCGGCACAGGACGCCCGCTCGATCCTGCGGCGGGCGCGCGACGGGGCCGCGTTCGTCTTTTTCCCCGAAGGGACCATCCCGCCCCGGGGCGATCTCGGCCCATTTCGCCTAGGCGCGTTTCTGACGGCGGCGGAACTGGGCTATCCGATCGTGCCGATCACCCTGATCGGCACGGCTGCGGCCCTGCCCGATGACCGCCGCTGGGTGATCCGTCGTCGGCACCTGGGCGTCACCATTCATGCGCCGCTGCACCCCACCGGTCGGCAACGAGCCGATCTGGCGCGACTGCGCGACGCGTCGCGCGGCTGCATCGAAGCCGGGCTGAATGGCGGCGCCCCACACGCCGAAATGCCGCGCGCGGGTCGCGACGCCTAGAACCGCCCCCAAGCCGTTCGTCGAGGTTTCCCGCAAGAACGACTTCCGTCGAGCCCAAGAGCCAGTCCCTGTGGCCACGGCGGCAGCAAGCACGCCGACGGTACGACCGCCCGAATCCCCCCTCGCTCCCGCACCGCTGAGCGCTCGAAGGCACCGGGAACGTGAGGCCCCTGGTGCGACAACCCGCGGCCGCGCGGAGGCAACGCGCGGGGACATCGGCGCCTTTGGCAGGTCACGCGTGGAGACACCGCGACAGGGATCCCGGCCGGACGTGGCGCGAATCGCTATAATGGCGCGCCGGATGTCACGCGCAAAACCATCGGACGACGAGATCCATCGTGCTCGACCCTCAGCCGTTGCCGAAGGTAATCGAAACACCGATCGCTCGTTATCGATCCGACGTGACGAGCGGATACCTGCTCCCCGATCCTGCGCAAATGCGCGTCATCCAACGGCTCGACGCGTTGCACCATCGCCTGATCGCGACGCATCCCGGCCACGGCTGGGGCCAACGTCTGCGGAAAGCCATTGGCCGTCCGCGCTGGCCGGCGGTCGACGGACTCTACGTGTGGGGCGGGGTCGGGAGAGGCAAGACCTACCTCATGGACTGTTTCCACGAAAGTCTGCCTTTCCCGGAAACCCTGCGTGTCCACTTTCATCTGTTCATGGCACGCATCCATGAGCAACTGGCCGCGCACAAGGGAACGCCGGATCCGCTGCGGCCGATCGCTCGGGATCTCGCGAGCCGGGTCCGGGTGGTTTGCCTCGACGAATTCTTCGTTTCGGACATCACCGACGCGATGCTGCTGGGGCGACTGCTGACGCACCTGTTTGCGCAGGGGATCACGCTGGTCACCACATCGAACGTCGCGCCGGGCAATCTCTATCGCGACGGGTTGCAGCGGGAACAATTCCTGCCGGCCATCGCGCTTCTCGAGCGCAGGAACGATGTCGTTGAAATCGCGCCTGGAGAAGATTTCCGCTTGCGCGCACGAACGGCGGCGCAGACCTACCATACCCCCGCGGATCCCGCCGGCGATGCCGCACTTGCCAGCCAGTTCGACCGCCTCTGCGTCCATCACCGCACCGACGAAGCGCACCTGACGGTGCAAGGTCGACGCCTCGAGGCTCGCGCGATCGGGCGCCACGTCGCCTGGTTCGACTTCGACGTGCTCTGCGGTCCGGGCCGCAGCCAGCGCGATTATCTGGAACTGGCCGAACGGTTCGAAACCTTGCTGATCAGCGGCATCCCCATCCTGGACGAACGCAAGGAGGACGCTGCGCGGCGGTTGATCCATCTCGTCGACGTGGCCTATGACCACCGCCTGGCGCTGTTCCTCACCGCCGAGACTGACGCCACCTCCCTGTACCAGGGGAAAAAACTGACTTTCGAGTTTGCCCGGACCGCCAGTCGATTGCAGGAGATGGCGAGCAGCGCCTACCTCGCCCAACACCATCGACCCTGACACACCCCCCGCCCGGATTGCCGTTCGAACTCTGCCGGAAACGCATCTGCGGCCGCTTGGCGTCCTCCGCTTCCAGATCCGGCGCCCACCCGAGGTCCGGCGCCTCCCGGCCACCCTACTTTGTAGTGGTCGCTTCAGAGGCGATCAATGCCCGCCTCGAACTCCTGAATACGCTGCTGATCCGGGGTCATGGCCTTGCTCTGCGGCGTGATGCCCTGACGTTCAAGCTGTAGCTGCTGAACCCAGCGACGCAGCACGGACTCGTGCGACACCAACGGGCCGACTGGCCTCGATAAGACTATAGCCCTTGTCGAGCACCAGACAGGCCGCCTGGACTTTGAACTCGGGGGAAAACGAACGACGTTGCCGACGTCCCCCCGCTACTGAAAGCGGGGGGACGTCGCTGCAACCTGCGATTCCGAAATAATCGGCAACTGATGGTTTTTACAGCAGCACGCGGAAATGCCGCTTGTCTGCATCGGACGACTTGAGGATGCGATATTCCATTCCGCTGGCGACCGCGATCTGCTGGGCGAAGTCCTTTTTTGCTTGCACCACGGCGTCCTCGATCTGGTTGTCTGCCTTCACTTCCACGATCACGTACTTCAGGCTGGGTTTCTCGTGCAGGGGCCATACCGCACGACGCCAAGCCGCGACAACATTCCGCCCGGCGAGCCGTGGAACCAGCATCTGGTCAAGGAGACGTCCGGCCTGCTGGTGGAAGCGATGCGCTGGATGCGGGACAAGGCAATGCTAGATGTCGCGGCGCTGCGCTGCCTGCCGCTTGACCGCGAGAAATTCCCAAGGGAATCGCGGTTCGCTCCGATGTTTGATGCCGCCCGGCAGGCGTTTCAGGACGAGGAGCTGCTTCCGACCTTCGACGACGGGCATGTCACCGCCCATCAGGCCAAGCTGGCGCGAACGCAGGAGTTGCGCGAGCTGTTCAGCCCGGAACAGGTTGCGGCGCTATTCGGTTCAGAGGTTGCCGCTTGGCTGTCCGGCGACATCACTCAGGACAAGGCACCCGAGATCCGCCAGTACCTGATGCGCGAACTCGACATCGACGAGATCACGCCGACAAAGCTGGTGCCGAACCTGACCAAGGCGTTCCTTGAGGCGCAATCCGACGAGTGGGTGTTGCGGCTGTACGAATTCCTGAGCGGCCAGGAGAAGGCACTGCGTCGCCACCTGGACACTGTTCCGCTCATTCGCCTCGATGACGGTACGCACGTCGTTGCTCGCGAGAACGGAAAGGCCAAGGCATTCCTGCCCAGCGCCATTGCCACCAGTTTCCCGACGATGCGCCGCACGGTGTGTGCGACACCCGAGGTGCGCTTATTCCTGATCTCGCTGGGCATCACCGAACCCGACCCGGTGGATGATGTCGTCTGGAACCTCCTGCCGAAGTACCAGCAGCAAGAGGTGGATGTGGGCGACGAGGACTACGCGACCGATATCGAGCGCATCCGTGCGGCCTTCAACACCGACTCAACGGCGCAGAAGGAAAAGCTTCGGTCAGCCCTGCGCGACACCACCTTTGTGATGGTGGTCGACACCGGCGATGGCAAAGGCTACGTCGCCAAACCCGGGGAAATCTACATCGCCACCGACCGTCTGCAGCAGCTCTTCGCCGGTGTGCCAGACATCTTGATCGTCGACAACGAATACGACTGCCTGCGCGGTGAAGACATCCGTGACCTGCTGGTGTCGTGTGGCGCAAGCCGCTACCTCATCCCGCAAGCAACACCGTCCGGACTGGGACATTCCGAGAAGGCGCAGATTCGCAGAGAAGCAGGCCTTGAGCGTGCAAGCTGGGAAAGCCAGCCAGAGGACTTCACCCTTCGCGGGCTGACGCAGCTGCTGGAGTTCTTGCCGACGCTGAAGCCCGAGGAGGCCGCAGTCAGAGTGAAGGTGCTGTGGGATGCGTTGGCTGATCTGGAGGCGCGCGGGACTGCCGCCTTCTACGGCTCCTACAAGTGGGGCTACTCCCACGAAGTAAAGACCGCCCGATTCAACGCTGCCTTCGTCCGGACGCTCAATCAGGTCGCCTGGGTGCCGAATGCCGACGGCGAGCTTGTGCCGCCGGGGCTCGTCGTGTTCGACACCCTCGGCTGGAAGCCCAACCCGTTCCTGCTGACCAAAATCACCTTCAAGCCGCCGATCATCGATCAGCTTGCCAAAGAGGCAGGCATCGATCCGGCGATTCTCGATCTGCTACGAAGAGACCCCGCTATCGTTGCCGAGCTGACGTCCCGACTGAGCGCGAATCCAACGCCAGAACCGCAGCCATCGCCAGCGCCCGAGCCGGAGGCCGACGAGCCGTCCGACGGCGACGTGTACGACGACGCGAAAGATCTGTACGGCGATGACATGCCGGATATCCCGCCCGGCACCCCTGACCCAGACGGCGGTGACGGCGTGGGCACAGGTGCGGGAAGTGGTGGTCAAGGGCGCACTGGCACGGGGACTTCGCGCGGCGGTGGCCAGGGCAATGGAGGTGGCCACGGCGGCTCAGGTGGCCAAGGCACCGCTGGTGACAAGGGCGGCGGCAAAGGCGGTCAGGGAAAGAGGACACCCGGCCACGCAGGCGGGCGTCCATTCATTTCCTACGTCGGCACGCATCCCGATGATGATCACCCCGATCCCGATGGCCTCGATCAGGCGGCACGGATGCAGATCGAGGAACGTGCAATCGACCTGATCATTGGTCTTGAACCGGGACTGCGCCGCACTCCGGAAGGTAACCCCGGTTTTGACCTATTCGAGACCGACAGTAGCGGCAGACAGATTCGATGGGTCGAAGTGAAGTCGATGACGGGCACCCTGGAGGATCGCCCGGTAGGCCTTTCGCATACTCAGTTCGACCATGCCCGCGAGCAAGGCGATGCGTACTGGTTGTATGTAGTCGAGAACGCTACCGATCCTGCAAAAGCTCGGGTGCTCAAAATCCAGAATCCAGCTGGTCTAGCACGAACCTTTACGTTCGATCACGGTTGGAGCCAAATCGCTGTCACAGATACTTTTTACTCAGCGGGCACTGGTAAGTGAATGCCGCCCTAGTTGACAACGGAGCCTGACAGATGAGTCTTTATGCAGGATATGACTGTCGGTACGGCGTGAATGCTGGAACTGGCGCGTGGAAAAAAGAATGGAGGGGGAAAAATGATTGACCCAGCGACGTCCCCCCGCATTTGAGTAGCGGTGTGGTTTGGAGTCCAATCCCCCAGACGCAGGAGATTGGACGTGAAGAAGCGTTTTTCGGAAGAACAAATCATTGGTTTTCTGCGTGAGGCCGACGCCGGCATCGCGCACCGTCCAATCCGGCGGCGGCACCTGCGCGGCTGAGCGCGGCAGGCCCGACCCAGTCGCAGGCGCGGCGCCCGGGGCCTCCATCAGGAAGTGAAGAGCCTTGTCCTGCGCCGGCTCTGGCGCTTTTTTGCGTTCAGTCCTTCATCGCCGCATTGTCCAACGCCAACTCGGCATACATTCGCCTGGGTCCGGTTCCCGCTTCCAGATTCCGGGCCCGCCTGAGGTCCGACGCCTCCCGGCCACCCTTCGACTTCCGCGGGTAGTCCGTGGCGGGCTGATCCCGGCTTGACGGTGCAAATCCTTGATTGGCAGGCCGGCATGTCCCTCATCGAGAGTGACGATCTGCGTCCCTCGCAGAACGCCGACTTCTGCACCGAACCTCCGGGCGGAAAGATGCCAGTACGCTTGGCGTCTCCGGTGTCCGCGATCAGGGGGCTTAAGGCAGCGCCCTTGACAGCGCGCCGCCGGCCAGCCAACTTCCGAAATCGGGGCATCATCCAGCCATGGAGGGTCGAAGATGTCGTTGCCGGCTCATTTCCCGATCATGGTGTGGAATCCCGAGCGCGCCTGGGCGGCCGTCCGCGCTCTCAAGGCACGCATGGCGACGGCTCGAGGACAAGCCACGGCGTTCGACCTCTGCTTCGACGCGGCGCTGCCCGTCGCGGCCACGGCGTCGTTGCTGCCGGGCCGGGTGCGTGTTTTCCCCGATGGACGCTGGCGCAGCGCCGCCGCCCTGCCCGAATCGGTCAAGCAGATCTTCGACCTGCACCTGCCACTGGCCTCTTGCCCGCCAGGCCGGCGCCATGTCGTGGCCCATCTCGGCCAGAGCCTCGACGGCCGCATCGCGCCGGCGACGGGCTGCTCGGCGGGGCTGACGGGGCCAGAAAACTACGATCACATGCACCGGCTGCGCGCGCTGGTCGATGCCGTCGTCGTGGGCGCGGGCACGGTGCGCGCCGATGATCCGCGCCTCACCGTGCGGCGGGTGCCGGGCGAGCATCCCGCGCGGGTGGTGATCGACACCGAGGCGCGGCTCGGCGGCGACTTTCGCCTGTTGCACGACGGCGTGGCGCCGGTCGTCTATTGTCATGCCCGTGATGTCGCGCCCAATGCGAGTCTGCCGGCGCACGTGTTGCAACTGGCGATCCGCCGCGGGCCGGAGGGTCTGGATCTCGCCGACCTGCTGGACGCGCTGGCGGCGCGGGGCTGGTCGCGCGTGCTGGTGGAGGGCGGCGGCGTGACGGTCTCGCGTTTTCTGGCGCAGGGCTGCCTCGACCGGCTGCAGATCACCGTGGCGCCGGTGCTGCTCGGCGCCGGCCGGCTGGGCATCGACCTCGCCGGCGGGCTGTGCGAAGGGCGCCGCCGGCTGCCGGTGCGGCGTTATCTGCAGGGCCCGGATGTGCTCTTCGAACTGGATGTGTCATGTCCCTGAGTGCGCCGGTCGCGTTGTGGGTGCTGGCGCCGGGCCAGGCGGCGTTGCGCCCGGCGACGCTGCTCGAGGCGCCGGAGGCCGTTGCGTTGCGCGCCCGCTTCAGCGGCATCAGCCGCGGCACGGAGAGTCTGGTATTCCAGGGCCGCGTGCCGCCGGGCGAATGGGCGCGCATGCGCTGTCCGTTTCAGGAAGGCGCGTTTCCCGGCCCGGTCAAATATGGCTACAGCCTGGTGGGACAGGTGGCGAGCGGGCCGGAGCAGGGCCGCTGGGCGTTCGCGCTGCACCCGCATCAGGATGAGTGCCGGCTGCCGCCCGAGGCGGTGCACTGGCTGCCCGTCGATCTGCCGCCGCGCCGGGCGGTGCTGGCCGCCAACATGGAAACCGCCGTCAATGCGCTGTGGGACGGCGGCGTGCGCGTCGGCGATCGCGTGACGGTGGTGGGCGGCGGCGTGGTGGGCCTGCTGGTGGCCTACCTCTGCGCGCGCATCGCGGGTACCCGCGTGAGTCTGGTGGACACCAACCCGGCGCGTGCGGCGCTGGCGCGGCATCTGGGGCTGATCTGGGCCGGCGGGGACGCCGAACCGCCGCGCGAGGCGGACGTGGTTTTCCACGCCAGCGGCGCGCCGGAGGGGCTCGTGGCCGCACTGGCCTGCGCCGGTTTCGAGGCGCGCGTGGTGGAGCTGAGCTGGTACGGCGACCGGCCGGTGACGCTGCCTCTGGGCGAGGCCTTCCACGCGCAGCGGCTCGCGATCCGGGCCTCCCAGGTCGGGCACGTCGCCGCCTCCCGCCGCGCGCGCTGGAGCGCCGGCCGGCGTCTGGCGCTGGCGCTGGAACTCTTGCGCGATCCGGTGCTGGATCAGCTGCTGGAATCCGATTGGCCCTTCGCCGACGCGCCGCGGGCCTTGGCGCGGGTCTGCGGCGAGCCCGGCGCGCTGTGCCAGGTGCTTCGCTACGATTGACAATTCAAACCGCTGCGCCGCATCGGACGGCGTTGGAGCACTCGCCATGTATGGCATGACCCTGACCAATCACCTCATGATCGCCCACCGCATGCACGGCGCGCGTTTCGGCCCGGCGCAGCGGCTGCACGGCGCGACGTTCGAAGTGGAACTGACGCTGTTCGCCGATCGGCTCGATGCCGACGGCGTGGTGGCCGACATGGGGCAGGTCGCGGCGCTGCTGGCCGACGTGCTGGCGCCGCTCGACTACCGCGATCTCGATGAACTGCCGCGCTTTGCCGGGCGCAACACGACCACCGAGGTGCTGGCGGCGGCGATCCATGCCGATGTCTGCGCGGCGCTGCGCGCCGGCGCCCTGGGCGCGGACGAGGCCGCGCGCGTGGTTCAGGTGCGGGTGGTGCTGCGGGAAAATCCGCGGGCCTGGGCCAGCTTCGAGGGACCCTGCGCGCCATGAACTGGCACTGGGCCGTGCCGGGACCGCTGGAGCAGGCGACCGGCGGCTATCGCTACGACCGCGAGATCGTGGCCGGACTGCGCGCGCTGGGCGTGTCGATCACGGTGCACGCACTGGCCGGGCGGCATCCGGACCCCGATGCGCTGGGGCGGGCCGCCGCCGCGCGGGCCTGGCGCCGCAGCGCCGGCTCGGCCGAGGGCCTGATCATCGACGGGCTGGCCCTGCCGGCGTTTGCGCCCCTGCTCACGGCCCAGGGCGCCCGCGGGCCGGTCATCGCCCTGATGCATCATCCGCTGGCGCTGGAGACGGGTCTGGCATCGGCGCTGGCGCGGCGCCTGGACGTGGCCGAACGCGCGGCGCTCGCACGGGTGGACGCCGTGGTGGTGACCAGCCCGGCGACCCGCGCGCTCGTGCTCGAACGGGGCGTGGCGCCGGCGCGGGTCCACGTCGCCCGTCCCGGCACGGCGCGACCGGCAAGGCACCTGCCGCGGCCGCCCCGGCGCGGCCCGGTGAATCTTTTGTGCGTCGCCACGCTCACGCCGCGCAAGGGTCATCTGCGCCTGCTCCGGGCCCTGCGCGGCGTGCGGCAAGCCGCTTGGCGTCTCACCTGCGTGGGCGGGGCGCGTGACGACCGAACGGCGCGGCGCATCCAGGCGCGCCGTGACCGGACCGGCTGGCGCGATCGGGTGCGCTTGACCGGCGAGGTGGCGCCCGCGACGCTGTCCCGGCACTACCGGCAGGCGGACCTGTTCGTCTTTGCCTCGCATCTCGAGGGCTACGGCATGGCCTTGGCCGAGGCGCTGGCGCACGGCCTGCCGGTGGTGACGACCCGCGGCGGCGCCATGGCCCGTACCGTTCCCGCCACGGCGGGGCTGCGTGTGCCGGGCCATCCGCCTTGCCTGCGGCGGGCGCTCATGCACGCGACGCACCATGCCGCCCGGCGCCGGCATTGGGCGGCGCAGGCGCGCCGGCAACGGCGGCGTCTGCCGCAATGGGACGAGACGACGGCGGTGTTTCGCCGGCTGATGGGCATGACGACGGCGGGGGTGTCGCATGGCTGAGGCCATGGCTGCGGGCGCCGGCTTCGATGCCGACTGGCTGCGCTGGCGCGAACCCGCCGATGCCGATGCGCGTGATCCGGATCTGCTCCGCGACTGGCTCGCCGGCCTGCCGGACGGGGGCCGGGTGGTCGAACTGGGCGCGGGGACGGGCGCCCTGCTGCGCGCCTGCCTGCCCCACCTGCGTGGCGCGGTGCACTGGCAGGCGCTGGAGGCCGATGCCGGCCTGATCGCGCGCGCCGAGGGACGGTTGCACTCATGGGCCGGCACACAGCCCGGCTGGGCCGTGGAAGATGGCGTTTCCACCACGCTGCGCGGGCCGGTGGGTCGCTGCGTGCTCGATTGGCGCTGCACCGATCTGGCCGCGGGCGTGCCGGACCTCGAGGGCGCCGATGCCATCGCCGCCAGCGCCTGGGGGGATCTGGTGTCGTGGCGCTGGGCCGCGCGCTGCGCGGCGCAGGCGGCTGCGGGCGGCATGCGCTCGGTCTATCTGGCGCTGAACCTGGTGGACGGCGCGGCGTTTGCGCCCGCAGACCCGCTCGATGGCGTCCTCGACCGGGCGTTCGCCGCCCACATGCGCCGCGACAAAGGCTGCGGGCCGGCGCTCGGTGGCGCCGCTGCGCCGGGCTGGTCGCTGGCGCTCAGCCGGGCGGGTTATCGGGTGCGCGGCGCGTCCAGCCGCTGGGCGCTGGGCCCGGCCCATCCCCTGCTGACGGCGGCCTGGCTGGAAGGCTATGTGCGGGCGGCCTGCGAACAGGCGCCGCCCCTGCGCGCGTCCGCCGGGCCCTGGCTGCGCGCGCGGCTCGCCCAACTGGCCCGCGGCACGCTGCGCGTCGCGGTGAACCACGCGGATCTGCTGGCATGGCGGGATTGACGCCACCCGTGCCGGTCGCGCTGCGCCGTGAGGTGCTCGCGAGCCTCGCAGGCGCGCTCGCGCTGGGCCTGCTCATCGCGACATTCTGGGCCGATGCAGCCGCGGGTGCCCGCCGCTTCGGGCTGCTCATGGCGCTGGCCGCGCTTTGGATCTGGCGGCGCCTGCCCGAGCATGCCCCGCACCACCGCTGGGGCTGGGCCAATCAGGTCACCGCGGCGCGCGGCTGGTTGTTGCTGCTGTGGCTGGCGTGGGGCTGGGACGCCCCGGTCCTGGGCTGGGGATCGGTCGTGCTGGGGACCGTGTTTTTGCTGGCCGACGGCCTGGACGGCGCGCTGGCGCGGCGCCAACGCACGGCATCGCCCTTCGGCGCGCGTTTCGATCTGGAGGTCGACGCCCTGTTCGTGCTGGTGGCCAGCCTGCTCCTGCTGCGCGCCGGCAGCGTTGGCGCATGGATCCTGCTGGGCGCCCTGCTGCGCTATGGCTACCTCGCGGCCGGCTATCGCTGGCGGGCGCTGCGGGCGCCGCTGCCGCCCAGCCGGCGCCGGGCGATCTGCGGAGTGATGCATGCGGCGCTGCTTACCGCCGGCTCTGCGCCCATCCTGCCGGTCGGGCTGGTGCAGGCGATGCTTCTGCTCGGCCTGCTCCTGGTCGGCGCCTCGTTTCTGATCGACGTGCGCGCGCAGCTCGCTCGGCCGTCCAGGACCGTGCTTTCATAGCCCGCGCGGCCGGCGCCCGCTGCCGGGCCGCGCCAGGAATCAACCGAGGGGGACCCATGACGACAACCATCGCCTCATCCATCACGCTGCCCTGCGGGGTCACCCTGCCCAACCGGCTGGCCAAGGCGGCGCTGACCGAAGGCCTGGCGGACGGCCACAACCGCGCCACCGAAGCCCATCAGCGGCTCTACCGGGCCTGGTCCGAAGGCGGCGCGGGACTCGTCATCACCGGCAACGTGCAGGTGGACCGGCGCTATCTGGAGCGCCCGGGCAACATCGCCATCGACGACAACGGCGGCGAGGAGGCGCTCGCCGCCCTGGCCCGTGCCGGCACCATGGGCGGCAACGCGCTCTGGATGCAGCTCAGCCACGCCGGCCGCCAGACCATACGCTACCTCAACGCCGAGCCTGTCGGCCCCTCGGCCGTGCCGGTCAAGCTGCCCGGCGGCGCCTTCGGCAAGCCGCGCGCCCTGACCGAGGCGGAGATCGAAGAGGTCATCGGGCGTTTCGTCCGTGCCGCCACGGTGGCCAGGCAGACCGGCTTCACGGGCGTCCAGCTGCACGCCGCGCACGGCTATCTGCTCAGCGAATTCCTGTCCCCGAAGGCCAACCTGCGCACCGATCAATGGGGCGGCACGCTCGAAAATCGCGCGCGCCTGCTGCTGACCCTGGTGCGCGAGATCCGCACCCGCGTGGGTCCCGCCTTCCCGATCTGCGTCAAGCTCAACTCGGCCGACTTCCAGCAAGGCGGCTTCAGCCACGAGGAGTCCCAGCAGGTGGCGCAATGGCTCCAGGCGGCGGGGGTCGACCTGCTCGAGATCTCGGGCGGCACCTACGAACAACTGTCCTTCTTCGGCACCGGCGCGGAGGGCGACCGGGCGCCGGCCAAGGCACAGAGCACGCGCGAGCGCGAGGCCTATTTTCTCGACTACGCCGAGCGGCTGCGCCGGGTGTGCCGCATTCCGCTCATGGTGACGGGCGGTTTCCGTTCGTTGGCCGGCATGAACCGGGCGCTGGCCGAGGATGCCCTCGACGTGGTCGGGCTGGGCCGGCCGATGTGCGTGCAGACCGATCTGCCGAAACAACTGCTCGCGGGCCATCGCACCGAGGCGCCACGCTACGAGGACCGCCTGCACATCGGGCCCGGCATCCTGGGTCCGGCCAGCACCGTCAACCGCATCCGCAATTTCAACCACATGTACGCACAGGGCTGGTACTGTGTGCAGCTCTTGCGCATCGGTCGCGGGCAGGCGCCGGACCCGGCCATGGGGCCGCTGCGTGGCATGATGGGCTATCTGGCCAACGAGTGGCGCGGGGTGCGGGCGTTGCGGGAGCGCTGACCGCGTGCACGAACACCGCGGGTCGCGCCGCGTCTCGCGGACAGCGGATCCACGCGAGGAGTGAACATGCAGCAACCGGTCTGGTTCCTGTCCCATGGGGCGCCGACGTTTCTCACCGAGCCCAATCGCAGCACCGCCTTCTGGTCGGCGCTGGGCACCGCTCTGCCGCCCGACCTGCGCGCCGTGCTGTGCATCTCGGCGCATTGGGAGTCTCCGCTGCCAGCGCTGTCCGGCGCCGTGCCGCAACCGGCCATTCAGCACGATTTCCATGGCTTCCCCGCCGCCTTGTACGCCCAAACCTGGCCCACCCGCGGCGATGCGATGACCGGCGCCTGGCTGTGCGAGGAACTTGCGGCCCGCGGCATGCCGGTCGCGGCCGTGGAGCGGCCGTTCGACCATGGCCTGTGGGTACCCTTCAAGTTCATGTGGCCCGAGGGACCGCCCTGCCCCGTATTCCAGCTCTCCCTGTCCGCGCGCGAGGACCCGGCATGGCACCTGCGGCTGGGTGAGGCACTGGCGCCCCTGCGCGCGGCGGGGGTGCTGGTCGTCGGCAGCGGCGGCATCACCCACAATCTGCGCGAGATCCACTGGCACGCCGGCGAAGGCCAGGCCGCGACGTGGGCGACCCAATTCATGGCGGCGCTGGAGCAGGCGCTGCAGAGTCAGGACATCGACGCGCTGTGCCGGCCCTGGGACCTGCCGCACGGCCGCCGGGCACACCCGAGCCTCGAGCACTACCTGCCCTTTCTCGTGGCGCTGGGCGCTGCCGGCGCGCAGGGCATGACCCCGCGGCATCGCAACTGGCTCTTCGGCACGCTGGCGCTGCACGCCTATGCCGCGGAAGCGATCGACTGAAGCACAGGACCGTGCCGGTCGCCGACCGGCAGAGCCGCCGCGCCGCAGGAATCGGGTGGCCGGCGCAGGGGCACGGACTTAGGCTATGACCCGAATTCCCAAAGGAGCACGCGTGTGGGTGTCGCGGATGCAATTCGCCTGGTGGTGCTGGCCGCGGCGTGGGGCGGCGCCTTCCTGTGTCTGCGCATCGGCGCGCCGGTGTTCGGCCCGGCGCATCTCACGGCCGGGCGGCTGGCGCTCGCCGCCGTGTTCCTGCTGCTCGTGGCGGTCGGCTTGCGGCGCCGACTGCCACCGATCGGGGCGTGGCGCCATTTCCTGATCCTCGGCGCGCTCAACTCCGCGCTGCCCTTTCTGCTGTTTGCCTATGCCGGCCGGCAACTCAACGCCTCGTTCATGTCGATTCTGAATGCGCTGGCCCCGATCTATGCCGCGGGGCTGGGCGCCTGGTGGCGCGGCGCGCCGCTGACGGGGCGCACCCTCACCGGCCTCGCGCTCGGCGTTGCGGGTGTCGCCGTGCTGGCCTGGGACAACCTCGCGCTGGCCGGGGCCGGTGTTGGCCCGGCGCTCGCGGCCGCGCTGGTGGCACCGTTCTTCTATGCCTGCGCCAGCCTCTACGCCCAGCAGACGGCCGCGATCGCGGATCCCCTCGACAATGCCCACGGCAGCATGTGGGCGGCGACCTTGCTGATCCTGCCGGTGGCGGCGCTCGAGCCCGCGACCGGGCAGGCCGCGGGTGGGTCGGCCTGGCTGGCACTGGTGGCCCTGGGCGTGGTCTGCACCGGCGTTGCCTATCTGCTCTATTTCCAGTTGATCGGGCGGATCGGGCCCACGCGGACGCTGACCGTTACCTTTCTCATCCCCGTGTTCGGCGTGCTGTGGGGCGCCGTGTTCCTGGGCGAGCCGGTCGGCTGGACGCTGCTGCTGGGCGGCGCCGCGGTGCTGGCGGGCATCGGCCTCACCAACACCCGCATCGCCTTGCCGCGCGCCAAGGCCGCCGGGGCGGCGCCATGAGCGCGCTGGGCGCGACGCCGGCGCGCTCGGCCTACGACGTCGTCGCGCAGGCGATCGCGTTCATCCGCGCGCGCACCGGCTCGCAGCCGCGGCTGGCCGAAGTGGCACGGCACGTGGGCTACAGCGAGGCACACTTCCAGCGCCTGTTCACTGCATGGGCCGGGGTATCGCCCACCCGTTTCCTGCAATTCCTCACCAAGGGGCACGCGCTGGCACTCCTCGCCGAGTCACGCAGCGTCGAGGCGACGGCGCTCGAAACCGGCCTTTCCGGCGCCGGCCGGCTGCACGATCTCCTGATCACCTGGGAGGCGATGACGCCGGGCGAGATTCGCCAGGGCGGCGCGGGTGTCGTGATCGACTGGGGCGTCGCGGCCACGCCGCTGGGCTGGATGGCGGTCGGCACCACGGCCCGCGGCATCTGCCACCTGTCCTTCCTCGATGCGGCATCCGAGGCGTCGACCGCTGCGAGTCGCCTGCACCAGCGCTGGCCGCAGGCGGCGCTGCACCCGCGGCCGGAGGTGGCATCGGCCCTGGCCGAGCGGCTGTTCGGCGAGGTGCGGGACGGGGCGCCGCTGCACCTCTTGCTGCGCGGCTCGCCGTTCCGCATCAAGGTGTGGGAAGCCTTGCTGCAAATTCCGGCGGGCACGGTCTGCTCCTATGCCGGCCTCGCCGCCCGCGCCGGCGCCCCGCGCGCCGCCCGCGCCGTGGGCAGCGCCATGGCCACCAACGAGATCGCGCTCATCATCCCCTGCCACCGGGTCATCCGCGAGAGCGGGGAGATCGGCGCATACCGCTGGAACCCGACCCGCAAGGCGGCCCTGCTGGGCTGGGAGCAGGCGCGTCGCCACGGCTGAACCCCGCGCCGACACAGCCGCTCAGAGCGTGAGAACCCAGCGCCGGTCCGGGGCGTCCCGGTCCCATACGCGCGTCACATCCTCGAGCGGCGCCGTCTGGACGCGAATGGGCAGGTGACCGGCGAGCGCCAGATCGAAGACGCGGGCGGTCGCGGCGGCCATGCCGGCAGCGTCCGGAAAGTTGCCGGTACCGCTGCCCATGATCTCCAGCCGGGAGCCGCGCAGAATGCCGGAAGCAAGCTGCACGGCGGGACCGGCCATGGCGCCGACGCAAACGAACCGGATCGCGCGCGCATCCGTCGCCGGCGACAGATCCGACTGGGCGAGTTGCCCGATCAGCAACCCGGCCGGTCGGCCCCAGAGGTAGTCGACGATGACCCCGAGTCCACGGCGGGCCTCTGCGGCAAAGGTCCGCGAGAGCTGCGTGTCCGGCAGACCCAGATCGATGATCGCGTCGGCAGCCAGGCGCTCCAGCACGTCGATGCGCCGCCCGCAAGCGACCACCCGGCCGGCACCGAGTTGCCGGGCCAGGGTGACCGCCATTTGACCTGCCGTGCCGCTCGCGCCGAGCACCAGAACGGTTTCGCCCGGCATGAGCCGCGCTCGCTCGTGGAGCGGCAACCAGGCCGCCAGGGCCGGATTGACGACGGCCGCGGCCGTCGCATCGTCGAGCGCGTCGGGCACGGGCACCGTCCAGGCGGCCGGGGCTTGCGCCGCCATGGCACCGAACGGCCGGCGCTGCACCACGAAGTACACGCGCGAGCCGTCGTCCAGCCGCCCCACGCCGTCGAGCCCGGGGATGATGGGCAGCCGATCGGGGCTTGCGTAGTGGGTTCCGGCCGCGATGGCGCGCTCGAGGTGCTTGAGGGCGGCAGCCGTCACCCAGACCCGGCGCTCACCGGCTTGCAGTTCGGGTGCTCGGAACGACCCACAGGTCGGCGGCGAGCCGAGGGTGCCGAGGATCGCCGCTTTCATCACGACGCGGGTTCAGGCGTCGGCGGACGTCCCGGCAAGGGGGTGAACTCCGCGCTGTCGCCATCGGGCAGCTGCATGCGCTGCATGCGCCAGTCTTCCTTGGCCTGCTCGATTCGATCCCTTGAGGACGAAACGAAATTCCAGAACAGGAAGCGCTCGCCGATGGGCGCGCCGCCCAGCACCATGAGCCCGGCGCTGCCGGTCGCGGCGACGATCTCGACGGTGGTTGCGGGCGTCAGCACGGCCATCGAGCCGGCCGCCAGGCGCTGACCGGCCACGTCCACCGCGCCGTGCGCGACGTAGATCGCGCGTTCCTCATGGTCGGCCGGCACGCTGCGCCGCGCCTGGTCGGCCATCTCCAGGTGCATGTAGAAGAGCGGCGAATGCGTCCTGACCGGCGCCGTCATGCCTTCCGCCGTGCCGGCAATCAGCCGCCCCCGGATGCCGGGTTCCGTCCAACTGGGCATGTCGTCCGCCGCGTGATGGAAAAATGCAGGGTCGATCTCCTCAGCGCCCGTCGGCAATGCGACCCAGGCCTGGACGCCGTGCATCCGCGCGCCGTGGGCCCGGGCGTATTCGAAGCGCTCGCTGTGCGTGATGCCGCGGCCGGCGACCATCCAGTTCACCTCGCCGGGCCGGATCTCCTGGTGGAAGCCGAGGCTGTCGCGGTGGGTGAGCGCGCCGTCGAACAGATAGGTGACGGTCGACAGGCCGATGTGCGGGTGGGGGCGCACGTCGAGGTCGCGCGGGATGCCGGCGGCCAGCGCGACCGGGCCCATGTGGTCGAAAAAGATGAAGGGGCCGACCATGCGGCGCGCGCGCGAGGGCAGGACGCGCCCCACTTCGAAGCCACCACCCAGATCATGGGGCTGTTTTACGATCACGTGTTCGATGCTCAGGACGGCTTCCTCCGCGGCGGTCAGGCGGCGCTGCGCTCGATGCGCCGGTCCGGGATGAACCACAGGGCAGCGACAGCCGCGTACAGCGCACAGGCGAGCCAGGGCGCCCATCCGGCCACGCCGATCGCGGCTGCGTACACGGCAATCGAACCCACCGACTTGCGGTCGCCGCCGATGGCGGCCGCAAGTCGGGAGGACTGACCATGCTCGGCCACCAGCGTCGCCGTCAGCAGGCGGTAGGCGCAAGCGGTCGCCAGCAGAATGACCCCGTACATCGCCACCGGCAGCCGCGCGAAGCCGTTCTCGCCCATCCATGCAGTGGCAAACGGCATCAGGGACATCCAGAACAGCCAGTGGAGGTTGGCCCAGAGCGTCCGGCCGTGGACGTGTTCGACCACATGGAACAGATGGTGATGATTGTTCCAGTAGATGGCGATGTACAGAAAGCTCAGCACGTAGCTGGCGAACACGGGCGCGAGTGCGGCGAGGTCGGCGAGATGGGCACCGTGCGGAACCTTCAGCTCGAGGACCATGATGGTGATGAGGATGGCCACCACGCCGTCGCTGAAGGTTTCGAGTCGCGCTTTGTGCATGACATCCGGGGGGTTGGCGGAGGACGTTGCCGGCTCGTTCCGATGATCGACCGACCCACCGGCAAAGGCAAGTGCCCCGCCTGATCGTCCCACGGCGACCGGGCGCGTTGCGCGTCCGGGCACCGTCCCGCATGCTTGGGCGAGCTGCAACGCAACATTCACATTCGCGCACGATGGCAGTGCGCATCGTCCGGAGAGGGAACCTGCATGTCGTTTCAGCGCATCCTCGAGCCGGGGCGCAACTGCTGGCGGCTGGAACCGGCCGATCGAGTGGCCTTTCTGATCGACGGCGCGGCCTACTTCGCCGCCTTGGACGACGCGCTGCAGCAGGCCCGCTCCAGCGCATTCCTGCTCACCTGGGACATCTACAGCGGCCTGTGTCTGGTACCGACCCGGGGCGCATCCCAGCCGCAGGCCTGTCCGCCCCTGCGCGATCTGCTCGATGGCGCAGCGGTCCGGCAGCCGCAGCTTCAGATCTTCATGCTCAACTGGGATTTCTCCCTGCTGCTGGGGCGCGGCCGGGAATGGCTCATCCGCTACAAGCTCGACTGGGCAACGCACGAGCGGGTGCATTTCCGGCTGGATCACTGGTTTCCACTGGGCGCCTCGCATCACGAAAAAATCGCCGTGATCGACGATGCGCTGGCCTTCGTGGGCGGACTCGACCCGGCGCGCGGGCGCTGGGACACGCCGGCGCATCGCATCGACGACCCGCGCCGGGTCGCCGCCGACGGTCTGGGCGGCCGGCCGCATCATGACGTGATGATGCTGGCCGGCGGCCCGGTCGCGGCGGCTCTGGGCGAACTGGTGCGCGAGCGCTGGACGCGCGCCACCTGCGAGGAAACAGACCCGCCCCGGCCGCCGCCGGTGAACCCGGCAGCGGCGGCGCCGTGGCCGCGTGGCGTCGCCCATGACCTGCACGACGTCGAGGTCGCGATCAGCCGCACACGCCCCGCCTACGAGGATCAGGCCGAGGTGCGCGAGATCGAGCAGCTCTACCTCGATGCCATCGCGGCTGCCCAGCGCAGCATCTACATCGAAAACCAGTACCTGACGTCCGACCGCATCGGCGCGGCATTGGCCGAGCGGCTGCAGGCGCCGCACGGACCCGAGATCGTGATCCTGCTGCCACGCGCCACCGATGGCTGGCTGTCCCAGCAGTCGATGGATCGGATGCGCATCCGCATCCTGCAAAACCTGCGCGCGGCCGACGCCCACCATCGGTTCAATGTCTACTATGCCGACATTCCCGGGCTGGCGCCGGATCAGTCGATCCGGCTGCACAGCAAGCTGATGATCGTCGACGAGCGTTTCGTGCACATCGGCTCGTCCAATCTCAACAACCGCTCGATGGGACTGGACACCGAGTGCGACCTGGCGGTCGAGCTGACGCCCGGAGAGGCGGCGGCGCAGCCGGGGATCCGCGCGCTCCAGCACCGCCTGCTGGCCGAGCATCTGGAGACCACCGTCGATACCGTGGCCGCCGCGCTCGGCCGTCACGGCAGCCTGCTGCAGACCATCGAGGCCCTGCGCGGTCCGGGGCGGTCGCTGCGGCCACTGGAACCCGAGTTGCCGCCCTACGAGGACGCCTGGTTGACCCGCCAGGAAATCTGCGATCCGGAACGGCCGATCGCGCCGGACGCGCTGATGCGCGAGTTTTTTCCGGGCACGCGATCCGGTCGTTTCGAAGCCCGCCGCTATCTGGCGCCGCTCGGCGCCGGCGCGGCGCTGCTCGCACTGGCGCTGGCGTGGCGGTTCACACCGCTCGGCGCGTGGCTGGAGCCGGAGCGCATGCGCGCGGCCGTCGCCGCCATCGGCCACCTGCCACTGGCCCCGGTCTGGTTGGTTCTGGCCTTCGTCGCGGCGAGTCTGCTGATGGTGCCGGTGACGGCGCTGATCGTCGCCACCATCCTGGTGTTCGGGGCACTGCCGGGATTCGCCTACGCCCTGACCGGAACGCTGCTCAGCGCACTGGCGGGCTACGGACTGGGTGTATTTGTGGGGCGGCGGGGTCGCTGGCCGCTCGACGGCGGGCGGATCGAGGCGATCGCCGAGCGCATCGCGCACAACGGCATTCTGGCCGTGGCGACGGTGCGTGTCGTGCCGGTGGCGCCCTTTGCCGTCATCAATCTGGCCGCGGGATCGCTGCGCCTGCGGCTGCGGGACTACGTCATCGGCACAGTGGCCGGCATGGGTCCGGGCATCGCCGCGCTGGCCTTCTTCACCGACCGGCTGTGGGCGAGCCTGCGCCAGCCGAGCGCGATGACGGTGACGATGCTGATCCTGAGCGTGCTCCTGCTGGCGGGCGTGGCCTGGGGGCTCAATCGCTGGATGCAGGGGCGCGGCCGAGCGCCGTCAGCGCCGCGATAGGCCCGTGTCCCGTCGTCCGCTTGTCGTCGCGACCTACAACATCCACGGCTGCGTGGGCACCGACGGCTGCTTCGATCCGGTGCGCGTGCGCGCCGTGCTGACCGGGCTGGATGCCGACGTGCTGGCGTTGCAGGAGGTGGAAACCTACCACCATGGAGACGACCTGCTGGGTGCCTGTCGCGCCCGCCCCGGTCTTCAGGTCATCTCCGGCCCGACCCTGCTGCGCGAGCAGGGCCAGTACGGCAACGCCCTCATCACCCGCCTGCCGGTGCTGGATTACGCGCTGATCGACCTCAGCGTCGGGCAGCGGGAGGCGCGCAGTGCCATCCGCGCCGTGCTCGCCCATGGTGACCGCCGGCTGGCGGTGATCGCCACCCATCTGGGCTTGCGCCCGGCCGAACGCCGGTTGCAGGTGCGGCGGTTGCTGGCGGTGATGCAGGCGGCGCGGGAACCCGTGGACGCGACGGTGCTGCTCGGCGATTTCAACGAATGGTTCCTGTGGGGGCGGCCCTTGCGCTGGCTGCAGCGGCATTTTGCCGGTGGTGGCACCGCGCCGCCGACCTTCCCGTCGCGCTGCCCGCTGTTCCGGCTGGACCGGATCTGGGCATCTGCGCCGGCACGCCTGACGCGCCTGCACGCCCCGCGCACGGCGCTGGCACGACGGGCATCCGATCATCTGCCCTTGGCTTGCGAGCTGCGCTGGAGCTGAGCGGGATGCGCCCGCCTCAGCCGTTCTGCGCCAAGCCGTCGAGCGCGGCCAGGATCTCGGCCGGCGGGATGCCGTGCAGACAGTCGGTGTGGCCGAGCGGACAGTTGCGCGCGAAACACGGGCTGCAGGGCAGGCGCCGCCAGAGAATCGCCGCCGTTTGGGTGAGCGGCGGCGTGTACTCCGGTGTGGAGGAGCCGTAGATCGCCACCAAGGGGACGCCCGTCGCCGCGGCGATGTGCATCAGCCCGGAATCATTGCTCACCGCGGCCCGGCACAGCCCGATGAGATCGACCGCATCGGCCAGTGCGGTGCGGCCGCAGAGATTGCGCGCGCCGGCGCCGGCCTGCGCCGCGATGGCCGCGCCGAGCGCCTCTTCCTTGGGTGATCCGAAAATCCACACCCGGCGACCGGCCGCGACGAGCTGCGCGGCCAGCGCGCCGAAGCCCGGCCATTGCTTGGCCGGTCCGTACTCGGCGCCGGGCATGAGTGCGATGCACGGATGCGCCCGGTCCTCGGTGAGCCCCAGCGTCTCGATGAGCGCCTGCTGGCGCGCGGGGTCGACGCGCAGGCGGGGCAGCGGAATGGGGGGTGGCAGCGGCGCGCCCGGCTCACCGCCCAGCGCGACGAAGCGGTCGACCGTGCGCGGCAGCAGCCCTTCATCGAGCGGGCGGATGTCGTTCAGCAGGCCGTAGCGCAGCTCGCCGCGATAACCGGTGCGGCGCGGGATGCGGGCGAAGAACGGCGCCAGGGCGGACTTGAAGGAGCGTGGCAGGACGATGGCCTGACCGTAACCGGCGTCGCGCAGCGCATGGCCCAGTCGGCGGCGCAGCTTGAGATCGAACTCGCCGTGGCCCAGCGGCATTTCGATGCCCGCGCGCACCTCGCCCATGCGGGCGATCAGCGGCAGCGACCAGCCCGGCGCCAGGATGTCGATCGCCCGGTCGGGGCGCTGTGCCTTCAGGGTCATGAACAGGCTCTGGGCCATGACCATGTCGCCCACCCAGGCCGGTCCGACGACGAGGACCGGCGCGGCGTCAGTCGCGGGCATCGAGCGCGGCCATGTAGCGACTCACGCCGTCGGTGACGTCGAGGAAGGCTTGATCGTAGCCGGCCGCGCGCAGCGCGCCGATGTCGGCTTCGGTGAAGCTCTGGTAGCGGCCGCGCAAATGCTCCGGGAACGGGATGTAGCGGATCTCGCCGCGGCCGGCATGGTGGATGATCGGCTGGACCAGTTCGTTGAAGGTCTGGGCGCGGCCGGTGCCGACGTTGAAAATGCCGCGCCGGTCGGCATGGGCCCAGAACCACAGGTTGACCGCAACGACATCATCGACGTGGATGAAATCGCGCCGCTGCTCTCCGTCGCCATAGCCCTCGCTGCCCTCGAACAGCGCGATGGTGCCGGAATCCTGCAACTGGTTGCGCGCATGCCAGGCGACGCTGGCCATCGCGCCCTTGTGCTGCTCGCGCGGGCCGTAGACGTTGAAATAGCGCAGGCCCACGACCTGCGAGGCCGCACGTGGCAGCACGCGGCGCACCCCCTGATCGAAGAGCAGCTTGGAGTAGCCGTAGGCGTTGAGCGGCGCTTCACAGGCCGGGTCTTCGCGGAACACCCGCCCGCCGCCGTAGACCGCCGCCGAGGAGGCATAGATGAGCGGGACGCGTCGCTCCAGGCACCAGTTCAGCAGGTCGCGCGAATAGCCGTAGTTGTTGCGCATCAGGTAGCGCCCGTCCCATTCGGTCGTGGCCGAACAGGCGCCCTGATGGAACACCACCTCGATCGGCGGCAGGCCGGAGCCACTGAGCCGGGCGAACAGCTCGTCGCGATCCAGGTAGTCGGCCAGCGTGCAGTCGGCCAGATTGCGGCATTTGGTGCCGTCGGTGAGGTCGTCCACGACCCAGATGTCGGTGCGGCCGCGCGCGTTCAGGGCGCGCACCAGATTGCTGCCGATGAAACCTGCTCCGCCGGTGACGATGATCATGCGCTGTGCTCCCGGGCAATGTCGTGGTAGAGATCGAGGTAAGCGGCGGCCATGGCCTCCGGGGTGTAAACCGCTGCCGCGGCCCGCGCCGCGGCGCCCAATCGCGCGCGCAAGCCGGGATCGCCCGCCAGTCGCGCCAGCGCCGCCGCCAGCGCGGCCGGGTCGCCGGGCGGCACCAGCAGGCCGGTGCGCTCATGCGCGATCAGCTCCGGTATGCCCCCGACGCGGCTGGCGACGATGGGCAGCCCCTGGGCCATGGCGTCGATCAGGGTCGAGCCCAAGCCCTCCTCGCGCGAGGGGAACACGAACACATCCAGCGCAGCCAGATAATCGGCGACATTGTCCACGAAGCCGGTGAAGACGACCTGCGGCAGGTCCGCCGCTGCATGGTGCAACGCAGCCTCGTCCTTGCCCGACCCGATCAGGAGCACTGGACAATCGGCCAGATCGGGCGCGCGGCGCAGGGCGTCGAGCAGCACCCGCTGGCCCTTGTGGTGATCGACCAGCGCGCCCACCTGTCCGATGCGCAGCCGGCCGGGATGACGGGCGCGCAGCGCGGCGGCGCGCGCGGGGTCGGGCGGTTGCAGGCCGGTGACCGAGGCGATACGGACCGGCGCGAGCCGCGGTTCCCAGGCGCGCAAGGCGTTCGCGACGGCGTCCGAGATGGCCACGACATGCGCTGCGCCGCGATAGACGGCGTGGGTCCAGCGGCCGTCCTTGGGGCGATTGGGCACCCGGCGCGTGATGAGATAGGGCCGCCGTCGCAGCCGTTGCACGGCATGGGCGACATGGGTGGCCTTGCCCTCGTGGGCGTGCAGCAGATCGCCCGGGCGGCTGGCGGTGAGCGCGCCAAGGTAAGGCGGGCGCAAGGCCAGGGATTCGAGCCCGGGGACATCCCCGAGGCGGGCCAGCAGCGGTTCGCCCGCGCGTCCCCAGATCGCCTGGCGCTGTCCGGCGCGGGCCAGGGCACGGATCAGCAGTTCGGTCTGGCGTTCACCGCCGCGATAGCCGCGGGCGAGATTGACGTGGACGATGCGCAAGCCGGCTCAATCGACGAGGCGGAAGCGCGCGCCGCAATAGATGCAGCGGCTTTCGTCGCCGGGGCGCTCGAGTGCGATATAGACGCGCGGATGGCCGTTCCACAGACTGCTGCCGGGGACCGGGCAGTACATCGGCAGGTCGCCGCGATGCACGGTATAGACCTTTTCTGCCGCGGGGGTATTCGCGCCGATCTGCGGCGGCTCGACATTGACCTCGCCATGCGCCATGTGTCGTTCTCCTTAGCGATACGGGCGGCCGTCACGCGCGCATCTTGCCCCAGGGGACGGTGCGCATCAACCCGGGGCGCGTTGGCCCGCCGACCCGATGCCGCCGTGCGCCGGGATGCCGCGCGTCACGCTGTCGGCCCGCGTTTCGCGCCGCCCGGGATTCCGTCGCTCCACCGGACTTGCGCGCGGGACTTGACCATTTGTTCAGCCAAGCATAAATATTAAACGTTCGGCGTTGCACGCGGCAGCGCCGCCATAAGATCGATCAAGGAGGGACCCCCCATGAGCTCACCCCAGCCGATTTCCATTTCCGGTCTGGCGCGCCAGCAGGAAGCGCCGGCCAGCAACCCCCTGCTGCCTCTGCTGCAAGCCCAGCAGAAGGCCTTTCTCGATCGCGGCATCAGCGACGCCAAGCAGCGCGTCGAGGCGCTGCAGATCCTCGGCAAGGCCATCGGCGAGTACAGCGATGAACTCGTCAAGGCCGTGATGGCCGACTTCGGTCACCGCTCGCCGCACGAGACGGTGCTCACGGAGGTGCTGGCGAATCTCGGCGAGATCCGCCTCACCAAGGGCCACGTCAAGAAGTGGATGAAGCCGCACAAGGTGGCCAACAGCATCCAGTCCCTGCCGGCAACCGGCTATGCCGTCTATCAGCCCAAGGGCGTGGTCGGCGTCATGGGCGCCTGGAATTACCCCGCCTTCCTGATCTTTTCGCCGCTGATCGGCGTTCTGGCCGCCGGCAACCACGCCATGATCAAGCCGCCGGATGTCACCCCCCGGACCTCCGAGGTGATTGCCGAACTGATCGCCAAGCATTTCGATCCCGGCTTCATCACCGTGGTGACGGGCGATGTGCAAAAGGCCATCGAGTTCTCCGAGCTTCCCTTCAACCACCTGATTTATACCGGCAACACCGAGATCGGCCGCAAGATCATGATGGCGGCGGCGAAGAACCTGACCCCCGTCACGCTGGAGATGGGCGGCAAGTCCCCGACCATCATCGGCGAGGACTATCCCATCGAAAAGGCCGTGCAACGCATCCTGCTCGGCAAGACGGTGAATTCGGGCCAGACCTGCATCGCGCCGGACTACGTGATGGTGCCCAAGGGCAAGGAGCAGGAGTTCGTCAACGCCTATTCCCGCGCCATTTCCAAGCGCTATCCCACGGTGGCCGACAACCAGGACATCACCTGGATCGTCAACGACCGGCATTTCAAGCGCGTCAATGCGCTCATCGACGATGCGCGCGAGAAGGGCGCGAACGTGGTGCAGATCAATCCGCGCAACGAACCGATCCCCGAAGGCAAGCGGGTGATTCCGCATACCGTGATCACCAACGTCAACGACGACATGGCGGTCATGCAGGAGGAAATCTTCGGGCCCGTCCTGCCGGTGATGGGCTACGACAGCCTGCAGCAGGCCATGCGCTATGTGCAGGAGCGGCCGCGCCCGCTGGCCCTTTATTACTTCGACGCCAACCGCAAGCGCGCGGATCACGTCATTGGCCAGACCATCTCCGGCGGGGCCTGCGTCAACGACACCATGCTGCACATCGCCCATCCGAACCTGCCCTTTGGCGGCAGCGGCCCGAGCGGGCTGGGCGCCTACCATGGCTTCGACGGCTTCGTCGAGTTCTCGCACAAGAAGGGTGTGCTCTACCAGCGCAACTGGTTCTCGCCCAGCATGTTCGTCAAGGGCCCTTATCCAAAAAGCGCGGTTGGTTTGCTGCAGCGCGTTTCCAAGTGGCTTGCATGAAGCCATAGCACGACATCATCGAGCAGGGCCGCCGTCAGCGGCCCTTGCTCTTTCGAGCCGAGGCATTCTGGACAGCCACGACATTTGCGCGCAGCATGCCGCAGTTTTCGTCCACCCGTTGTAAGAAATACAGGGAGGTTTTCCCGTGAAGCATCGATTCATGGCAGGGTTGCTGGGGCTCGTCCTCAGCCAGGGGATGGCCCATGCCGCACTCACCCGCGAAGATACCGCGCCCGCCGAAGCCATCCGCGACTCGCTGGCACGGATGACGAGCGAACGGCTGGTCAAGGCCGATGAAGAACCCGGCAACTGGATGCTGCACGGCCGGACCTACGGCGAGGATCGCTACAGCCCGCTCAAACAGATCAATGACCAGACCGTCCCCAATCTGGGGCTCGCATGGGCCTGGGAGACCGGCACCAACCGCGGGCTCGAAGCCACGCCCATCGTGGTCGACGGCGTGATGTACGCCACCGGCGCCTGGAGCGAGGTGTACGCCCTCGACGCCCGGACCGGCAAGCTTCTGTGGCGCAATGATCTCGATGTGGACAAGACGCGCGGCCAGTACGCTTGCTGTGACGTCGTCAATCGCGGGGCTCAGGTCTGGAACGGCAAGGTCTATGTCGGCACCATCGATGGCCGCCTGGTGGCGCTGAATGCCGTCACCGGCGAGATCGTCTGGGACGTGCTGACCATCGACAAGTCACGCCCCTACACCATCACCGGCGCGCCGCGCATCGTCAACGGCAAGGTCATCATCGGCAATGGTGGTGCCGAATACGGGGTTCGCGGCTACATCACGGCCTATGACGCCGAGACCGGCGAGCAGAAATGGCGGTTCTACACGGTCCCCGGCAATCCGGCGGACGGCTTCGAGAACAAGGCCATGGCGATGGCCGCCGAGACCTGGGGCGGCGGTCCGTGGTGGGAGATCGGCGGCGGCGGGACGGTCTGGGATTCCATGGCCTATGACCCCGAACTGGACCTGCTCTACATCGGGGTCGGCAACGGCTCCCCCTGGAACAAGCACATCCGTTCACCGGCCGGCGGCGACAACCTGTTCATCTCGTCCATCGTCGCGATCAAGCCCGAGACCGGCGAGTATGTCTGGCACTACCAGACCACCCCCGGCGAGGGTTGGGACTACACCGCCACCCAGCACATCATCCTCAGCGATCTGACCATCAACGGGCAGAAACGCAAGGTGCTGATGCAGGCCCCCAAGAACGGCTTTTTCTACGTCATCGACCGGGAAACCGGCAAGTTCATCTCGGCCAACAACTACGTGGCCGTGACCTGGGCCAAGGGCATCGATCCCGAGACCGGCCGACCGATCCAGACCAGCAACTCCTATGAAAAATGGCCCAAGCTCCAGTTTCCTTCGCCCCTGGGCGGACACAACTGGATGCCGATGTGCCTGAGCCGGGATACGGGCTACGTCTATATCCCGAGCCAGGAAATGGCCATGCTCTACGACAACGACAAGGAGTTCGAGTACATCCCGGGCTATTGGAATACCGGGATGAAGGTGATGAAGGACGTCCAGTTTCCGACCTGGATCGACCATGATCTGGTGATGGCCCTGGGCGGCAAGGCGGCCAAGGGCTATCTCCAGGCCTGGGATCCGGTCAACCAGCGTGAGGTCTGGAAGATCGAACACGAGGGGCTGTGGAACGGCGGCCTGCTCTGCACCGGTGGCAATCTGGTGTTGCAGGGCAACGGCAAGGGCTATTTCGTGGCCTATGCCGCCGACACCGGCCGCAAGCTCTGGGAGTTCGACGCCCAGAACGGCATCATCGCGCCGCCCATCACCTACGAAATCGACGGCGAGCAATACATTTCCCTGCTCGCCGGCTGGGGCGGCTCCGTGGGCCTGTCCTTCGGCGCCGCCGGCAATCCCCGTGAAAACATGTATCCCAATGGCCGCGTCCTGACCTTCAAGCTCAATGGCAAGGACGCCTTGCCGCCCGTGCAGGTCGCGAAGAAGCTGCCGGAACCCATGGATCTCGCTGCCGACAGCGAAATGATCGCCAAGGGCGACAAGCTTTACCATCACAACTGCGTGTATTGCCACGGCCCCGGCGGCATTGCCAACCCCAACATGGTCGATTTGCGCCGCATGGACGCCAAGACGCACGAGAACTTCGTCGCCGTCGTGCTGGGTGGCCGGGATGCGCACAAGACCGGCATGATCGGCTTCTCCGATCATCTTTCGATCGAAGACGTGCAGGCGATTCACGCTTACCTCAACAAGGTGAACGAGAACATGCTGGCGCGCGATGAGGCCTCAGGCGTCTGGAAGACGTTCAAGCACGCCGTCTACAGCGTGCTGGGCGCCATCACCGGGTTCTTCGTCGGCCTGCTCAACTGGGTGATGAACCGAGGTTCCTGATCCGCGCCACAAGCGCGACCCCTTGAAAACGCCGGGCGATCCCCGGCGTTTTTTGTGCCGGCATTCCGGGCATATTGCTGAACATGCAGCGGAAGTGCAACGGGAATGCTGAACTTGATTTTGTTCATTGATTGTCGATTTTCTTTGCTCTCGCCAGCGGAGCCGAGATTAAACATACCCGTTACTACGCCGATTCCTCCCTTTGTGCCTGTCGTTTCTTGGGCCTCAACGGATATATCGAAGTCCACAAAAATTACTGGCAATTGATCGTTTGTTCTGCCGTAAAGAGACTTTGGATCGCTAGGGGTGCGAACATGGGGACTCACTCGGCCACCTGAGACCTGAACTTTCTCTTGAGCCTCTACGACTCCAGCAATCAATTGGGAAAGTGTTTCTGAGATGAAGTCCTTTAGTTGCATGGTGCTCTCCCATTGATTTGTTGGGCATAACGTAGAGCTAACCGGCGACGAAAACGCGCAGCGTTTTTGGCGTCCGGGTTGAGCGTAATGTTAGAAATTGTTTTCATGGAGATGCGAATGAAAGAAGTGCATTGGAGTGATTGCGCCACTAATAACCGGGGATGCCCGGAACTGCTTGGCCCGTGCGACTGCGGGTTTTCTAAAGCTCGGCATAAATGGTGGACATACCTTTATCACCGCGCCTGTATTGGGGCGGCTCACCTGCGAAGTGTTCTCCGGTGGCGCGCAGGTTTGATATTTCCGAAAGTTCGCACAAATCCCACTCGTGGCCGGGGGTGACATGGCCGCCGGGCGTGTCCGAATTTTTGTGTGTGAGGCGGTTCGGTTTGCAGGCTTCCCTCAACGGGCCAGCGTGAATCGGTCTTCGTAGATTATCGCGAACTGGTTCATGGCCGCTTTCCATTCACGAGTCGCGCGGCTCCACTCGGACGTGATGTTGCGCAAGGCCAGCCAGATCAGCTTGGTTGCTGCCTCGTCGCTCGGGAAGTGACCGCGGGTCTTTATGATCTTGCGCAGGCGCGCGTGCACGCTCTCGATCGCGTTGGTCGTGTAGATCACCCGCCGCACGTCGGGCGGGAACGCGAAGAACGGCACCACGCGCGACCAGGCGCGCCGCCACGCGGCGACCACCGTCGGGAAGCGGTCGCCCCAGGGGCCGGCCTCGAACGCGTCCAGCGCGACCTCTGCGGCCTCCGCAGTGGCGCTGTGTAGATCGGCTTGATCGCAGCCGCCAGCGCCTTGCGGTCCTGTAATGACCCAGCACTTCCTGCTCAAGTCAGGCCGCTAATGCATGGGCTTTAGCGGGTGTCTTCATGCCGAGCGCCTGGTGAGGGCGGCGGGTGTTGTAGAACCGGATCCAGTCCCCGATGACCC
>Ga0268299_1000644_pt1 | contig 96186 bp, 93 predicted proteins | sample NOBtaG_FD_193484 | JGI IMG/M metagenome (GOLD analysis project Ga0268299, IMG submission 193484) | Activated sludge microbial communities from bioreactor in Nijmegen, Gelderland, Netherland - NOB reactor | ecosystem: Engineered > Bioreactor > Aerobic > Activated sludge | place: Netherlands...
GCGACACCATCGCACAACGACGCTTGCAACACCGAAAAGCCGCCGCTTAAACTCAACAACCAGATGAGCCAAAGCCTCCGCTAAGTCACGGCCTCTACTGTCTCAAAAACTCTGACGACGGACAGACGTATCCTACCCGCTCTCCACTCCGGACTCGAAACCTGCCGAGCGGCGCAAATTGACTTCCACCAAATAAGGAGCGTCCAAACTAAGAGCCGGAGCTACGAGCGTTGGCTCGTTGCGTCCCTGAAAGGCGCATAGGCCCTTCTGTCGATTTGGAGACACCAGTCCTGGTCCGGAAGTGTGGACACAGTTTTCCACAAGCCATCAGCGAATCTTTCATTGCGACGTCATCGTTCTGTCATTGCCGCGGCAGAGGGTGCGTTCGGCCCTGGCCAGGGCAAGGATTCCACAAGGGAGGCAGAAATGACGAGGTCATCGACCGCATCGTTGCGGGTACTCGGGGTGATTGCGCTCGCTGCGGCGACAGGCATGGCTTTCTTCGCTGCGGATGCATCGGCGAAGACCGTTCTGAAGGTCTACACGGCACTCGAGGAGGAGCAGCTCCCGGTCTACAAGGAGGCCTTCGAGAAGGCCAATCCCGACATCGAGATCGAGTGGCAGCGTGATTCCACAGGGGTGATCACGGCCCGCTTGCTGGCCGAGAAGGACAACCGCCAGGCCGACGCGATCTGGGGCTTGGCTGCGACGAGCCTGATGCTGCTCGACAAGGAAGGCATGCTCGCGGCCTACAAGCCGAAGGACTTTGATCAGATCAAGGACGAGTTCAAGGACACGCGCGCCGAAGGCCCGACCTGGGTCGGCATGGATGCATGGGCCTCCGCGATCTGTTTCAATACGGCCGAAGGGGAAAAGCTGGGGATCGAGGCGCCAGAATCCTGGGCCGATCTCCTGAAGCCCGAGTATAAGGGCCACATTGTCATGCCCAATCCGGGTTCGTCGGGCACCGGCTTCCTGAGCGTCTCCGCCTGGTTGCAGAGCATGGGCGAGAAGGGCGGCTGGGAGTACATGGACAAGCTGCACCAGAACGTCAACACCTACCTGCATTCGGGCTCCAAGCCCTGTAAGTCGGCGGCGGCCGGCGAATATCTGATTGGCATCTCCTTTGCCTATCCGGGCGTGAAGCTGATGAACGAAGGCGCGCCGGTCCAGGTGATCCTGCCCAAGGACGGCATCGGCTGGGACATGGAAGCCACCGGCGTTATGAGGGGAACGGCGCACGAGAAGGAAGCGCAGGCGCTTGCCGATTTCGCGGCCGGAGCCGACGCCAACGCACTCTACAACGAGTCCTATCAGGTGCTGGCGCGCAAGGACGTGGCGGCCAAAGTGCCGGAGAACTATCCCGCCGATGAGGGAAAGCTCATGATCAAGAACGACTTCTACTGGGCGGCCGAGCACCGCGAAGCGATCCTGCAGGAATGGCAGAAGCGCTACGGCACGAAGGACGCGCCGAAGAGCTGAGCCAACCATCGACGCCGGCCGGGCTCGCCTCGGCCGGCGTGCTGTTGTCGCTGAGAGGGAATCATGCCGGAGAGCTCGCCGACATCCGCCTACCTGAAGATTAGAAACATCGACAAGTTCTTCGGCAAGTTCCAGGCTCTGGAGAACGTCTCGCTGGACGTCCATCCCGGAGAGTTCGTCTGCTTTCTCGGCCCCTCGGGCTGCGGGAAGACAACGCTCCTGCGCGCGATCGCAGGGCTCGACATGCAGGACACCGGAACAATCGAACAGGGCGGCCGCGACATTTCCCGGCTGCCGCCGGCGCAGCGCGACTTCGGGATCGTGTTCCAGTCCTACGCTTTGTTCCCCAACCTGAGCGTAGCGGACAACATCGGCTATGGCCTGAAGAGCATGGGCCGGGACAAAAATGCGGTCGCAACGCGCGTCGCCGAGCTGGTCGAATTGGTTGGCCTGGGTGGCCAGGAGGGCAAGTATCCGGCCAAGCTGTCCGGCGGCCAGCAGCAGCGCGTCGCGCTGGCGCGCGCCATCGCAATGTCGCCCGGTCTGCTGCTGCTCGATGAGCCGCTCTCCGCTCTGGATGCCCGCGTGCGGATCCGCCTGCGCGAGGAGTTGCGGCAGCTTCAGCGTCGCCTCAGGGTTACGACGATCATGGTGACCCATGACCAGGAGGAAGCCCTGGCGATCGCCGACCGGATCGTGGTGATGAACAGCGGACTGATCGAACAGATCGGGACGCCGCAGGAAATCTATCGCAGCCCCACGACGCCGTTCGTCGCGGATTTTGTCGGCCATATGAATTTCCTGCCCGGCAAGCTGGGGAGCGCGGGCCGTATCAGGATCGGTTCCGTCGAGTTGCAGGCAAACCTCACCGATATCCAGGTTTCGCCGGATGGAACGGTGCTGGTCTGCTTCCGGCCGGAGGATGTGCAGGTGCGTGGCCTGCAGATCGCGCAACCGAACGTCCTGACCTTGGGCATCTCCAAGCTCGAGTTCCTTGGCTCGTTCTGCCGCGCCGCCCTGACCCTGAACGGCAGCATCGAACTATCGCTGACAGCGGACTTCTCGATGAACGCGGTGCGTGACCTCGATCTCGATCTTGGCAAATCGGTGACCATCGCCCTGCCGCCCGATCGCCTGCGGGTGTTCGATGGCCCGGTAAACGGGCATGGTTGATCTGGTCACACATCCTGAGGCGGCTGGCCGCCCTGCGACCGCCGGCAGTTCCGCGAATGTCGAAGAATGGCTGCAGCGCGGCCTGCTGGCCCTGTTGTTCGGCTGGCTGCTGCTGGTCATTGTGCTGCCGCTCGGCACGCTGTTCCGCAAGGCCGTCGAGGATCGCGACGGCGCCTTCATCGGCCTGACTAACTTTGCCGCCTATTTCGCGGAACCGGCGCTGGTCCGGTCACTGACCAACACGGTCATGATCGCGGGAATCAGCACTGTCATCACGCTGCTGCTCGCGTTCGGATTCGCCTATGCCGTGACGCGCAGCGCGATGCCCGGCCGCGCCATCTTTCGCCAAGTCGCGATGATACCGCTGCTGGCGCCCTCGTTGCTGCCGGGCCTGGCCCTGATCTATCTGTTCGGCAACCAGGGCATCCTGAAGGGCTGGCTGTTGGGGCACAGCATCTATGGCCCGATCGGCATTATCATCGGCGAGGTATTCTTCTCGCTGCCGCATGCATCGATCATCCTGATCACCGCCTTGGCAGCCGCCGATCGGCGCATTTACGAAGCGGCCGAGGCAATGCGGGCGAGCCCGTGGCGCATCTTCTGGACCGTGACCATGCCGGGTTGCCGCTATGGCGTGGTCAGCGCGGCGTTTGTGGTGTTCACGCTGGTCTTCACCGATTTCGGCGTACCGAAGGTGATCGGCGGTCAGTTCGACGTGCTGGCGACCGACGTCTACAAACAGGTCATCGGACAGTTCAACTTTCCGATGGGCGCGGTCGTCGGCATCCTGTTGCTGCTGCCGGCGGTCCTCTCTTTCGCCGTCGATCGTTTCGTGCAGCGCAAGCAGTATTCCATACTTTCGGCGCGTGCCGTCCCGCTGGAGCCGCGCAAGCGCCCGCTGGTCGATGCGTTCTGCTTCGTATTGTGCTGCCTGGTCGCGGTCTTCGTTTGCGCCATCCTGGGAATGGCGGTGTTCGGCAGCCTGATCAAGTTCTGGCCATACAACCTGACCTTGACGCTGGATAAGTACGATCTGGGAAAGCTCGGCACGGCGGGGTGGAGCGCCCTCACCAACAGCCTGATCCTCGCGACCTTGGTCGCGGTGATTGGCACCGCCATCGTTTTCATCGGTGCCTACCTGATCGAGAAGAGCCGGACCTGGGGGCTGCTGCGGACGGGCCTCCATTTCTTCGCCATGATCCCGCTCGCGGTTCCGGGGTTGGTGCTGGGCCTTTCCTACATTTTCTTTTTCAACTCCACCGCCAATCCGCTCGGTTTCATCTACGCGACTATGACCATTCTGGTAGTCAATTCGATGGCCCACTTCTACACGGTCTGCCATCTGACGGCGGTGACGGCCCTGAAGCAGGTCGATTCCGAGTTCGAATCGGTTTCCGCCTCGCTGAAGGTGCCGTTCTACACCACCTTCTGGCGCGTCACGGTTCCGGTCTGCCTGCCGGCCATTCTCGACATCGCGGCCTATTACTTCATCAACGCAATGACGACGGTGTCGGCCGTGATCTTTCTCTATTCCAGCGAGACCAAACTGCTCTCGATCGCAGCGGTCAACACCGACGATGCGGGAAATACTGCCAACGCCTGCGCGATGGGAACCATGATCGTCGTCATCTGCGCCGCTGCACGTTTGGCCCAGCTCGCCCTGTCCCGCAATCTGCAGCGCCGCACCCAGGCCTGGCGCCGTCGGTAGGATCGCGGAGTTAGGGGATGATTCCACTACTTTCGCAGGTATCGCCATATCATTGTAACATGAGTGCAGCTGGTTCATCACGAAAGTGACCTAGTTTGCCGTCGGGTACACAAGGATCGGCGACCGGGGTCGCACCGGCCTTATTCCCATTTGAAAGGAGAGGCTATGAATCGCATGTCCGTTACTCTCGCCGTTCTGGCAGGGCTGGCAATCACCGCCGGCGCCGCCGAAGCGCGCGACCAGATCCACGTCGTCGGTTCCTCGACGGTGTTCCCGTTCTCCACGGCAGTCGCCGAGAATTTCGGCAAGGCCGGCAAGTTCAAGACGCCGGTGGTTGAATCGACCGGCACAGGCGGCGGCATGAAGCTGTTCTGCGGCGGTGTCGGCGAAGGCACGCCCGACATCACCGGCGCGTCGCGCAAGATCAAGGACAGCGAGATCGAGAGCTGCAAGAAGGCCGGCGTCACCTCGATCACCGAAGTTCCGATTGGCTTTGATGGCATCGCCTTCGCCAACTCAAAGTCGGGTCCGATCGTCGATATCAGCCGCAAACAGATCTTCCAGGCACTCGCCAAACAGGTGCCGGTCGACGGCAAGCTGGTGGACAATCCATACAAGACCTGGAACGAGATCGATCCCAGCTTGCCCAACGAAAAGATCGAGGTGCTCGGCCCGCCGCCAACCTCCGGCACCCGCGATGCGTTTGTCGAACTGGTGATGGACGTGGGTTGCGGCGAGTTCCCGGAGATCAAGGCGCTCGAAGGCGACGCCAAGAAGGCGGCCTGCCAGTCGATCCGCGAGGACGGCGGCTATGTCGAAGCAGGCGAGAACGACAACCTGATCGTCCAGAAGCTGGAATCCAACCCGAAGGCGTTCGGCGTGTTCGGCTACTCGTTCCTGGAAGAGAACGCCGACAAGATCCAGGGCGCCAAGGTCGAAGGCATCGTGCCAAGCTTCGAGACGATCTCCGACAAGTCCTATCCGGTGTCTCGCGACATGTTCGTCTATGTGAAGAACGCGCATGTCGGCGTCATCCCCGGTCTGCGCGAGTTCGTTGCCGAGTATGTCAGCGAGCGGGCAATGGGCGAGGAAGGTTATCTGGCCGACAAGGGACTGGTAACATTTGCGCCGGATCAACTCCAGGACGTCGCCAGCAAGGCGATGTCCCTCACTCCGATGAATTAGGTACCGAGAATGGGGGTGGCAAGATCCCGCCACCCCCGATATAGCCGCTTTACTGAGATACCGTGCATTCTTGTTGCCGATATCAGGCGGTTCCCCAACTCTTCAAGCATTTTAACCCACTACACCACTGGGAAGCGGTCGAGCTGGAACCGGCGCTGGCTGAGGCGTTCCGACGTGCCGGCGTGCCGCGGGTGGAGCGTGGCCCTTGAGCCCACGCTCGCCATTCAAGCATGCCGCTACGTCCTCGTCTTGCCGGCTCTTGCATTTCCTGCGATGGCAAAATAGAGGGTCGTGTTGTTGGCTGCTGAGCTCCGGCTGCTCGCACCTGGTCTATGTAAACGCAGAAACTTTTCCGGCCAAGGCGGCGGCTATTTTGTTTGCAACACGGTTGGCTGATTTCTTTGATGGATCCATCTGAACATGCGCGTAAATCGCAGTCGATCTCGGGTTGGCGTGCCCCAGAATTGCGCCGGCCATCATTAGCGCTTCGCCGCTTGATACCGCAGTCGATCCCATCGTGTGGCGCAGTGTGTGAGGCGTGACGCCTGGCAACTTCGCCTTCCTCACTATCTTTGGCCAAACTCCTTTCACGCCCTGATAGTGGCCGGCACCAGATTCCGCGGGAAACACGTAGTCCGATTTGTCGGATCGGTTGATTCGGCGGAGCAGCTTGATCGCTGCGAGTCCGAGGGGGCGAACACATTTTCCAGTCTTGCTTTCGTTGAGGATCAGCAAACCCCTCTTAAGATCAAGCTCGGACCAACGCAGAGTGGCAATTTCGTCTCTGCGGCATCCGGTCAACGCCCAAAGACGAGCAATCATGATCGCCTTGGCATTGGCTCCTTCCTTTGCCAGTTCATTGAAGGCGTGGCCGAGACGCACAATCTCCTCCAGCGACAGATATCGTTCTCGGCGGTTGTCTGTTTTTCGTACTGCAGCTCTTTGGACCGGGTTCGAATCCGTGATGCCACGGCGGATCGCGAAGCTAAAGACTGCAGAAAGATCCCTAACGACCTTTCTCGCGGCCCCTTCGCCGCCACGCACGATGATCCTCTTCCGGGCCCCTAGCTTTTCGTCCCGGGCAGTCTTGCCAGACGTCACGTCTTTCACGAAGCGTTCAATGTCACCAGCATCGATCTCCGAAACGCGCTTTCGGCCGAGCAAAGGCACTACGTGATGCCGGAGCCGCGCGAGGGTATAGGCCTTTGTCCGTTCTTTCATCGGAAAACCTTGGCGTATACCGCGCTGGACGAAGCAGCCTTCTCGCTCATAGAGGTCGATAAGAGCAGAGACCGTCGTTTCTCGGCGCCTTATGCTGCGTTCGCCGGCGGGATCATCGCCCTTCGCCACTCCACCCAAGATCGCTTTGGCCTCGACTCTTGCCTCCTTAACGGTGAGAGCGCCGTATCGGCCGATCGTGAAAAACCGACGTGGTGCGGACCGGCCACCGCCGCCGGCGCGATAACGAACCACGAACGTTGTGGCACCGCTCACTTCGACTCGGAGACCGAAGCCTGCAAGATCGCGATCCCATAAATGATATCGCTCGCCTTTGGGCTGGGCAGAGTCAACGACCCGCTGGGTGATGAGAACGCTGGATGACCGATCCATGAGGCTACCGACCCGCTGAAAATGGTGTCCACATGGTGTCCACCGTAGAGGAAAATAGGGAAGAAGTCCGCGCACAAGGCCGTGAGCAAATTAATTTATTTCAGCATGTTAGAGTAAATGGGTGTATTGGGGAGAATGACAGAAAACCTATCAAGCATCCTTGCCAAGGTTGGGGTCGAGGGTTCGAATCCCTTCGCCCGCTCCATTATATCAAACACTTATCGCGTCCAAGACTGCTTCCCCGCTCGTGCTGCACGGCACGGGGAAGCAACGGGGAAGCACAAGACGGCGCAATTCGTCGGGCCTGGGCAATTTGAAGCCGCATGTGACGTCGCCTAGATATTTCGTAAGCGAGCCTTCGCTCACACCAACACAGATAGCGCTCTGCAAGCCCGCGTTAACGCGGCAATTCATGTCCGCGCGGTCCAATGGGAAAAGCACGCTCCCAGCTGAAAGGCGTCCAACTCAGACTCGGACTGCTTTGCGTAGTATGCCGTGCGGCGCGCGCAGTCTCAGTCAGGCTTCTTCTTAGGTGCTTCTGCACCGACCGCCTTTGCACCGCTCTGGTCCGCTTCCGCTACCTTTGCCGCGACCGCCCCCTCTATAGCTTTAGCGGCGTCTGCTATTTGTGCCTGAGCCGCGGATGCCAGCTTCTGCGCGGCGTCAGGAGTGTCCAAATCCGCTATGACTCTCTTGATCAGTGATTTTGTAAGAGCGGGATTATGTCTACCGAAGCTACCGCTACCTAGGAGAGCGAGGCGATAGAGGTCAGTCTCTTCCTCCTTTCTCAATCTGGAAGCTATCTCTTTCACAGCTTGCTCCTGCGACGCGAGCATGTCTGTCTGTCGTCGTGCTAGGGTCGTCAACTCCGCAAACATTTCTTGCACGGGATCAGGCGGGGCAGGCTTTGCCCCGCCGGCCGTTAGAGCCATCTCTATTGCGAGCTGAATCTTCTTGCATGGTTCAGCCCAAGTAGAGTTGAAAAGCTTTTCCAAGTTCGCGTCCGTGACAGGTTTCGATCCGCCAGATGCCTTGTTCATCTGCGAAAGAAGTTGTCGATATTCTGCTTCCTCGAATCTAGTATGCTGAAACAACCCTAGAGGTGGTTTCACGTCGCCTGGCGATACGCCGAACAACAAGGTCGCAGCTCGACTATTGTCGATCTTGGACAGCGCACCGGCTTCAAAAGCCAGCCAAGGAGAAGTCAGATTGTCTGGTGTAAGACAAATCAGGCCGTAGTTGCATTCCTCCAATTGCTTGCCGAGTTCGGTAACCCATTTCGATCCTTTTTCAAGGTCCTTCGGTGACAGAAAGATCTCGACGGATTGCAGGATCATCGGAATCCACTCACTTAACTCGCGAGCAATCTGCAGGCTGGTTTCGCCAGACCAACTCAGAAATACCTTCATCTGTCCTTCTCCCCCGAGAGGTACTCCAACCGCTTCAGTCTGAAAGACAGGCGTTGATATGGGATCTCAGCGACCTGGCCTTGCCCCATGATCCATGGCTCCGAGATTCGGGCCGTGATGCTTAAATGGAAGTGCTTAATTGGGCCAAAGATGCTGCTAGGCTCGCCATGGAAGTGGGAGACTCGCAGATTCACGGCGATGGTATCATTGGCGAGCGTGTACTTTCCGAAGTAATAATACTGAGTGTCGCCGCCAAAGCACTGGCCGTTCTGAAAAGCAATAACGCCCGAACCGCTCTGGTCGGTGTTCGCAAAGAATTCAACGCCCCAAAGACCGTCGATGCGCATCAAGCCTCTGCTCCAAGCCCCAGCTGCTGTCGGACGGTTTCGGGTCCGACCAAGAAATCGCCGTGTTCTTCTTTGGCTCTATCGTCGCGCTGCACACTACAATGTGTCAACGCTGTTTCCTTGACAGAATCCCAGATGGCGATTCCGGTCACAGCGCTGGCCTTGGCTCCGCATTCGATCACCTTAGAAGGAATCCAGAGCGAGACTATGACGTCCAAGCACACCAGATCGCGATGGGAGGCTCGGAAAGCGATGCCACGGACTAGTCCACGACCGCTATGGTGCAGATCGGATTACCTGCATGTGCCTGCACATAGGCAGGAATCACAGTGGCTTCGCGAACACGCGCTGCTTTTTGATGACCAATGACGCAGTCTAGGGCTTGTCAAGTTGGCTTCGGGGAAGACGATAGGGAGTATGTATCAATCTAGGACCGTTGCGGACGGGCTGCAGGACGGTCCCGACGACCGACCCTATGCGGACTCGTGCCGCTATCTTTCTATACGGTCTCCTGCTTCTTCCTTCCTTCTGCCGAGTTCATCCAGTGGCAAGGACGTTGTGTGGCTGATTCCGAGCGGCCTCTCAGACTTGTCGTCATCGGAATCCTCCGGCCCAGCGTCTCCAGGAAGCGGTATCTCCGCGAAAGCAGGTGCAAGTTTTGTTGGATTCGTCACTTTGGTGCGTTTGCTCTTAGCACGTGTTCCTTCAACGCTACGGATTGACTTCTCTCTTAGAGGTTCATGCGGGTCCCGGACGTCGAATAGGATGTGAAGAGCTTGTCGAACTGCCAGCGCGGCAATCGGAAGTACTGCGGCAACGAAGAACGCGGTCGAGATGACTGGAGCAATGGGCGTCGACGACAGTTGCAGGAGGCTTGAACCCGCAAGAAGGCAGAACGAGCTTGTCGCAGAGATTGCGGCCACATGCCGGAAACTCCTCGCGAACTCGCCGAAGGCATCGCCCATGATCTTCATGGATACTCTCCAACAAGTGCGAGCAAACGCTACGAGAGAATCCGAGTGTGGTGTATGCGCTCATACCATGAATTGACAGATTCAGAGTAATTCTGCGCGCTATGGCCGGCATATGCCAGTGACGATGTTCCCAAAAGGAATATGAAGGATGTGATTACAATGTCCATCGCAGATAGAGCAGACAGATCATACTGCGATTGGTCATCTGGCAACTCTAAGCCGAAGGCGACGAGAATAACCAGCCCAGCAGCTACTAGCGCGGCGCCGAACGCCGCGGTGATCCTTATTCCAATCGGATAAGAGAACCGAACATAGGTCGCCAAATCAATTGCCGTCTGAAGTTCTGCCCGCTGTGCCGCTACCAACTTAGCGGTGCGTTCTCTGATCACGTCAGAGCTTGAAACCTCTGCTTCGGTCTTGGAGGCAGGCCCTTTGTCCTGCGGCTGGTTCTCTGACGTCATGTTGTCCTCTCAAATTTGACCGAGTGTTCGAATCCGCGCCCGGTCATGTACTTCATTCTGAGACATCACGGTTGTGCTAGGGCGGAAACGTTTGACGATTGCACTTATATAGGGCCTTATCGCCGGGCTTGTGAGCAGCACCGGGCTTTCGCCCATGATGGCGTGGCGCTCGAAGGCTTCGCGCACCAGATGGATGAATTGCTGCAATTGAGTGGGCACCATGGAAAGCTGCTTTTCGTCGTCCTCACCGTGCAGCGCCCTGGAAAATGCTTGCTCCCACTCCGGCGACAGAGTCAGAATTGGAATAGCGCCGCTCTCTCCGGTCGCGGCTTCGCTGATTTGACGGGCCAACCGTGTGCGCACATGCTCGGTGACCATGGTGACATTGGACGAAAAGTTACAGGCCTCGGCGATGCCTTCAATTACGCTCGCAAGGTCGCGGATCGAGACTCTCTCAGAGAGAAGCGACCGCAACACGTGCTGAATGCCGCTAACCGAGATCTGGCGAGAGACAATATCAGCGAGAAGTTCTCGGTAGTCTTTGGATACTGTCCCAAGCAGCTTCAATAGCTCTTCATAACTTAGCAGCTCGGACATGTTGTCCTTGATAATCTCGGTCAGATGCGTGGTGATGACCGTCGACGGGTCAACCACGGTGTAGCCGCGGAACAAGGCTTCCTCGCGCAGGGCAGGGTCGACCCACATGGCGGGCAGGCCAAAGGTCGGCTCGACCGTGTCCTCGCCGATCAGATTGATCTTGTCGCCGCGCGGATCCATGACGAGCAGCATGTTGGGCCGCACGTCGCCACGACCGGCCTCGATCTCCTTGACCCGCACGACATAGGAATTGGCGTTGATTTGCAGATTGTCCTGGATGCGCACGGCGGGCAGGACAAAGCCCATCTCGCCCGCCAGCTGGCGGCGCAGGGCCTTGATCTGGTCGGTCAGGCGGTGCCCCTGTTCGGCGTTGATCAGCCCGAGCAGGCCGTAGCCGAGCTCGATGCGGACGGCGTCGATGGAGAGCACTGTAGTGATCGGCTCTTCCAACACCGGCTCGTCATATGAATATCGGGACAGACCACTGCGCTCTAGGTCTGTCACCGGAGGTGAATTGGCAACCGCAAGCCAAAATGAATCAGACCGCGACGCCGAGAGGAGCGGGACACTTAGAGATAGCGGCTTGAGCTTCCGATAGCGACGATCGAATGTCGTGCATCTAACTGGTGCAATCGGCGGCACGCTGAACATCCCCGAGCTCAAAGTGCAGTAGGTCACGCCACCCAGGATAATTAACTGCGGTCATTGATGCAACCGCTAGCGGTGCCGGAGGCTGCATTTGGCCTGTTGCTTTCGACAAATGCCTCCACTTCCGGTAGCTGGGGCTTTCCACTCTTAATGGGCGCATTGCGCTCCTGCGCGAGCACTACCGGCCGACTGGGCGCGGCATCCGCAGGTGATTGCTCGTATCGAGTTCGAGCGCCACGTCGCGATCAGCTCACCAAGGCAACAGACAATCCAGGTCGATGGCTTCGCCTGTCTTGGCGTTGCATCCGGTCCTTTGCTTGATCAGATGCTGGATCGCGGGGAAGCCACTTGCGGCTGCGGACACGCCGCCATGCCGAACCCGGCTTGCTGGCCTGGTGCCAGAGCCAATGACGATCATCGAATCGCTCACTCTTCGCGGACACCCGCCGTGACGGTTACGTTCGGCGGCGTTCCGTGAAACCGGAAAACCTTCCATCCGACCCATTGCAAGGTCCCCAGATCGATGTCCCGGTTTGCGATCGAGGCTATTGTCTGAAACCTGACTTCAGGCGCCGTCAGCACTCTGCCGTATCTCTCAAGCCACTCATTGTCGAGAGAACCGGAACCGGCATCGAGAATCAAAACCGTCGGATGAGTCTCCGCCAACTGGTTTGCCGCCATGATGGACAACTCCATCAAGATAAAAATGCACTCCGAGTTGGCTAGTGCCCGCAGCGGCAGCCCGGGAACGGTTCCCTCCACGTCGGCCCGCAAAAGAATGCGGCCGTCTTCATCATCTGGCTCGAACCAGATCCGCTGCACGACACCAGTGCCCTTGCGCGGTAGCTCTTCGCAGAGCGCGCGCACTTCGAGAGGGTGCATACGCAGCGCGCTTGCGACAAGCTCCAGATCATCCAGCGGTTTGGTGGTGTGCTGGAAGAGCTTTTGGGGAAAGATCACGCGCAGCGACGAAGCGGGAACGGCCGTGAAGCGATCATCCAGATAGTACCGCGGATAGTGTTCATCGGGAAACGCGAAGCGGATCTCATGAGGTTCCGGCGTCAGGTATTTCAGCTGCGCTTCGACCGGCCTCTTCCCTTTTGGCACCTTCTGCCAACGATCCAGATACGGCACAGCACTCATACCCGCGATCCACTCGCAGATCGCCGACTTTCCCAAGCCGTTGTCGCCAACAAGTATGTTGAGTTTGCCAAGAGCGATGTTGCTGCCTCCGGCAAAGAGGGGACTTGAAATGATACGCAGCCGGTCCACCCAGTTAAAACTGGACCGAGATCCGTCCTGCTCCCGCGCGATCTTTGACTCGTGTAGAGCTTTGTAGCTCAGGAGCAAGTCGGGTTGATAATCGGTGCCTCTATTCTTGTCCACGAGACCGGCGTGATTGGCGCAAAGCCAAATAGCATTGTCCGCACCCGCCAGTTCTTCCTCGGTAAGCCCGCCTCGACCGCGCGGGCCACCGGCTGAAGCTGAATAAATATGCGCAGCGATTCCGATGGACGCTGACGTGTGCGGCTTTGTTCCCGGTCCAATGGTTACCTTGCTGCATCCCGGCAAACTGCATTGGTAGCCTGCGCGCTTGGCGACAAGTTCCTTCACCGCAGCAGGAAAATCGACCCTCATTGCCTTCTATTCGAAACTGGAGTGTGTGTCGGATGACAGCCGTACCATAGAGTGCATCCGCTCGCTACTACGGCAGGTCACCTTGACGCATTGCAATTATAGTAGCCATCGCCCGACGGCGCACGCGGGTTGTGACGCGTGGTTTGAAGGAGATCGACGATTAGTCCGCTATGGCGCGGGGAGTTTAGAAAAAATGTCTGTGTTGGCATGCCCTATCCAATGATCGCTCAGCTCTCGAGAGTGGGAGATAGGCGTCTTCTTATGGATCAAGTACTTGGGTCATTGAATAGAGCCATGCTTGTCACCATAGCTCTATGCTAACCCGATGTGCAGGCAGTGAAATGTGCTCCGCTGGAGCCATTGCTTTTATCTTGCCATCGCTCGAACTCAGCCGGTTCACCTCGCCCTCGTACGATCACGTGCGCTGACCGCTGACCGATTGCCAGACGCAAGCTGCATCAGAAGCTCAGGAGAGCGGTGCCGCAGACCGCTCTCCCGAGCTCAGAATTGGCCATCAGGTGCTGGCCAGAAACGCGCTTTCCGCACGCTCGAACCTCTCGAACTGGCGCATTTTGAGTAGTGCGCGGGCGTGCCTTTCCTGATCTACGACGCACGTGGCGACGTAGTACTGGGCGCGAAAATATCCCAACACCGCGACCCGTTCACGGTGCTCCTCGTCGTCATCGAGGCTCTCGAATTCGCCGAGATTCATCTCCGCGAACCGCCCCTCCCAGCAGAAATCCGCCTGCTCGGCGGCGATGAATCTGTCGATGATCGTGCCGATTCTATCGCTGCCGAACTCCACCGTCAGGTCTCGAACCAGCTGCGGAAACCGGTCGAACGCTGCATGGTCATGCTGTGATTGAGACATCGTATCCTCCATGGCTGAGATCCTCTTGATCGAGGACAGGCCCTGGAGATCGGCCGGCGAAGCGGCTGTCAGGGACACGGGCGAAGCCCGTGCCGCACAGCGGGGCGCGGGGGAGCCAAAATGCGCAGCATTTTGGGGGGACCGCGCATCCTTGACAGACGTTTCGACCTGGCTGGTACGCTGAAAAAGACCGAGACGAGCCCCTCTCTCCGCCGCTCAGTGCCCCTTCTTTGTGTTGGCAAGGCCAGGCTCCGGAGGGTTCAAAGGAACGAACAGGGCGCCAGAATTAGGTTCCGACTGCGCCGCTGTGCTTTCCGAACCCTGCCCGGACAGAGGAAAGAATAGGCTCGTGCCAGAAGAGAAAGTCCCCTCTGTCGGGATGCCGGAGACGACATGTCCGAGCGTCGCCAGATAGGCCCTGGTCTCTTCAGGCAGGGACTGATTTCCATCGAGATATGCCTGATAGCGCTCCGGTCCTGCATTGTAGGCGGCGAACACGCCGGCGCGACCGAAGCGCTCGTAGAGCTCCTTCAGATACGCCGTGCCGGCGAGGATGTTCTGCTTCGGATCGGCAGGATCAGGCCCAAGCCCGTAGCGCAGCCGAAGCTCGCCATAGGTCCGTGGCATTATCTGCATCGGCCCTATCGCACCGGCCCGCGAGGTGATTGGCTCACCATTCACGGTCGTCCGCCCGCCACTTTCCGCGGCGATGATGGCCCGAATCCAAGCTTCAAGAACGCCAAAACGATCCGACGCTTCATCGATGAATGGCTGCAGGACTTGCAGCCCGGCAGTCGTCTCGTTGTCGAATTGCGCAACCGCCTGAGCGCGGGCCGAGGTGCTGCTAACGCCGACCGCTGCGGCCGAGACGGCGATGATCAGGCACTTCACCGGGTCCAAAGCGGCACCAGGCGGCCGAGGATGTCGCGACGTTCGGTGACGCCGAAATACCGCCCATCGAACGAGTCCGGCGCGTCGGCCATGAGCAGGAAGAACTCGCCCGCACCCAAGGTCTTGCAGCCTTCCCACTGCGGCAACGGGCGGTCCATTCGGTCGGCTGCTAACCGGTGCGCGACTAGACGGCCGTCGATGGAGATGGCGTCGCCGGACGCGCAGACCACGTCTCCCGCGACCGCCACCACGCGTTTGATGATAGGGACACCGATGGGGAGATAGCGCCGCTCGGCCGCGAGCTTGCGCGCCCAGAGCGGCGCCCGGGCGAGCACCAGGTCGCCGCGAGAGGGCCTGCTGGCAACACGCCAATAGAAGCCGATCGGGGCACTGGCGCTCGCGTTCCAGACGAGTCGCGGCGACGGAACCAGGGTCGCGGACGTGGCCAGGACGCTGAGCATGGTCATGCCGAACACCAGCGCCCGATAGGCTCGCCGGGTATATCGGCGATGATCGGCCCGCCGCCGTACGCTATCCATAGGCTCACGCATGGGAGGTCGACGTCTTGCAACGCGCCTCCGACCAGGCGTTCAAGTCGTCGATGTGATAGCGGACATAGCGGCCGTGCTTGCGGTATTTCGGGCCGCCGCCGTAGACCCGCATCTTCTCCAAGGTCCGCTTGGAAAGCCCGATGTAGAAAGCCGCCTGTGCCGTGTTCAGGAACGGGCTGCTGGTCTTCGCCTTGGCCGCCCGCGTCTCTTGCTCGGTCATGTCGCGCCTCGCGTTTTCCGGTATGGACGGCGCAATTGGCCGTTCGGGAGCGAGCATGACTGTGCGACCGACGTTCGGGGACGGGCGAAAACTCCCCCTCGCGTTTTCGCCCGTCCCCGCGCATTGCCGCTCTCGTTTGATGGCGTGCCGGCGCGGGTGCGCGAGACCCGAAGCTGTTCTGGCGGAACCGATGGGCGTGCTGCCGACCCCGCCGGTTGGTCCCGGCGGGGTCGGCCGCGTCTCAGTCGGCGGGGTTCCAGATCACCGCGAAGGTGTCGTCGTCGTCCTGACCGGCGGCCCGGCCGAGATTGGCGTAAAGCTTGCGCGGCCCGAACTCGGGTGCCGCCAGGCTCAGGCTCACATATTCCTTGCCCGAGCTCTCGCCGGTCTTGATCCAGGCTGCACCGATCTCGACGCCTTGGGTCAGCACCCGGAAGTCCGGCTGGTTGTCGGCGCTCTTGGATGCGTTGGGCACCAGGTCGATTTCGGCGCGGATGCTCAAGGTCTTGAGGTGGCCTTTGTAGCCGCCGTTGGCCTGCTTGGTGACGTGTCCGATGGCTGGCATGGTCGTTCTCCTCTCTTAGGATCGCGGGGACCATCCCCTGCGATGGGAGACCGGCCATGGGTGGAACCCGGCCTCGTGAACCCCGCGACCCACATTCGTCGCGGGGCCGGAACGAAGTGGAGGACCTGAGCGCAGGGGTTTTTTGGAGCGTAAGCGGCCGCGAGGAGCCCGCGCAGCGGGCGGGGGAAAAACCACGAAGCGACGGTTTCAGGAGGGCGGGTTCCGCCCGTAGGTCTCACCCCAGAGCAGGGGCATGGCCCCCCACGATCATTGCCGGGAAAGCGACCCATCCGGCCTCGGCAACGCACACGCCCGTGCCTTCGGCAGCTGCCGGCTCCTCACGCGCCTGCGCGTCCGTGCTTGACCTCTCGATGCAACCGCGCCGCAATGGCGGCACCCTCTGGCGATGAACCAGGGTGTCGAGATCGGTGCAGCCTGGATCAAGACCGGCGGAGATTTTGGCGGGGGAGAGACGATGAGCCCGAGGCACTGTGCCCAACCTTCGGGTTGCGTAAGCCCGCGCCGATCCCGGCACGCGACGGTGGACAACGACAGCTTCGCGGTGATCTGGAATCCGGCCGACTAGAAAGCGGCTGACCCGCTTCCGCAAACGGCGAAGGCGGCACCCGTACAGGTGCCGCCTCGCCGAAAATGCCATCGCGTTCAGCCTTGCGGCAGCAGGTCGCGGACACGTTCCCACTCGGAAACGCTCTCCAAGGTGCCGTGCGCCGTGATGGCACGAGCCGGGAATTCCATCCAGCCCGGCAGCCAGTTCTCAACCTTGGTCCGGCCATTCGTGCCGCCGAGACAATCGCGGATGATCTGCCGCTGATCCTTCGCTTTGCTCGCGACGTTGCCGTCTGCGACCGCCTTTCCGGCCACGGATTCCAGCAGGGCGTTGATCGCCGGCCGGTCGCGGACCAACTCCAGGAAGGTGTCATCCGCGTGCCACTGGCCCCGGAGATCGAGCTTGAGATGGACGCCCACGGCTTCGACCACGGCGCTCCCCGCCTCCAGCGTTTCCGCCATCGCCAGGGCGAGGGCGCGCAGTACATCCTCATCGGAGATGGCCAGCAGCCGCGCGAAGATGGCGACCGTTTGGTAGGAATCGCCGTTGCCTTGGACGATCCGTGCGCGGTCGTCGGAGAGCCCGAGCAGCGCCGCGATCTCAGCCCGCCGCGCACGGAATGCGGTTTCAGCAGCGCTCGCCTCGACGCTCTTAGCGATCGCCTCGTTCTTCGCCGTCTGCGGATCGGCGCGCACCTGCCACCTGCCGGAACCGCTGATCGCATGGGCCACCATCAGCCGCAGCGCCACCCCAGTCTCGTCCAGCAGCCGCGCGCGGACGGCGGCATGACGGTGCAGATCGAGGTAGTTCTGCATCACGCTGCTGACCTCGGGATGCTCGGCGGTCGCCTGCTGGCCGTCCTTCTTCGGCTCATGCGCCCGCTTGGACCGCGCGGCCTCCTTACGGCTGAGATAGCCCTCGTGGAACATGACCTCGCCGCGTTGGGTGACCTCGATATAGACCTTGCCGCCCTTCTTCTTGGCGGTCTTTTCATATTCCCAGGTGTGGAAGTGCTCGCCGGTTTCGAGCACGACCACCTCGCTCCAGCCGGCTTCGGCGAACGCCGCCTTGCGCGCGGCGACCGCCTCGTTCTGCTTCTGCCAGAACAGAGTCGCATCCGCGAAATACCGGTCCTCGCCGAAGAGATCGGAGACGATCTCGCCGGGATAGCCCTCCAGCGGAAAGAGCGCGACCTTGGTCGAGACGGACTGACCGCCGAACAGCCAGTGCTTCAAGTCGGAGCCCATTGGCGCGTGAGAGTCCTCGCCTTCGAACAGGGCCAGCCATTCCTTCTGCTGCGACTTGGAGGCCAGGGTCAGATGCCGTACCGTCTCGGCATCGATCTGTTCGGCGCGATAGGCCTCGCGGATGCGTGGCAACAGGTTGCCGAGCGCCAGACGCTGGGTCACCTGCCGCTCGGTAATCCCGAAGGTCGCGGCGATGTCGGGCACGGTCCGGCCCTTCTTCACGAGCTGCGCGAAGGTCTCGTACTGGCTCATCTCGTCGGGGTCGAGACGCGCGATGTTCTCGATCAGCGAGGCTTCGAGCGCCGCCGCGTCGTCGCCCTCCTCCATGATGGCGCAGGGCAGGGGCGGCAGATCGCCACCCTCCTCCTTCACCGCCTTGGCGCTGAAGTAGCGCCGCCGTCCGGCGACGACTTCATAGCTGTCCGGCGTCCCGTTGGGCCGTACCAGCAGCGGCACCAGGACGCCGCGCGCGCGGATCGAGGGCAGGATGTCCGAGACATCCGGCGCCTTCTTGCCATGCCGCATGTTGAGCGGGGAGATGCAGAGATGTTCGAGTTCGATATGTGCGAGTTGCATGACATTGCTCCGTTCAGGGATGAGCCCGCGAACCCCGCGGGCGTGGGTTCGCGCGGCCTCAACCGCGCCTGTCCGACCCTTCTGGGTCAGATTTGCTAGGGTTGGGTTCCTCGGCCGGCGCGATCCCAAGGATCGCGGCGGATTCGGCCAATGCCGCGTCAGACTCCACGATCCGTCCGCGCCGGTCAGCGGCATGGGCATAGACCGAGAGCGGATAGCGCGCCCGGAAATAGAGATCGCGCTCGATGCCGAGGCCGAGCCTGCCCGTCACGCTCCTGAGTTCGCTGAGGCTCACGTAGCCGAGTTCCGGGCAGCCCAGGCCGAGATCGCAGAGGCCGAAGAGGATGTCCGGCTCCACGCCTTCCGCCTCGGCCGGCGTCAGTTCCGTGATGATCCAGGTCGCCGCCCCGCACGGATCGAAATACTTCACGACCGGCAGATGATCGGTCTCCTGCGGGACCGCGCCGTTCGCGAGAAGCCGCGTGCGGATGTCATCGGGCATCAGGTCCATGGGTATCTCCGTCAAGCAATGGCATCAGAACAGGTCGAGTTGGTTGCGCGCGTCCTCGTCGAACAGGCCGATATTCATCGGCCGCTGCGGCTTCCTGGGTGCGAGGGGCGCGGCGAACAGAAGTGCAAGGCGCTGGCGCAACGTGATGGGCGTGACGCCGGGAACGAGCGTCTGCTCGCCCTGATCGGTGAATTCGGTGAGCACAGCGCGAGAATCGGCGGCGTTCATGACGCGTCTCCGCACTCGACGCGCGCGAACGCCCGTATGAAATCCGCCGCCTTGCTGGCGTGGCTAGCGGCGCGGAAGATGGCGCGGTTGTCCTCGCGCAGAACCTCAAGCCAGGAGCCGAGATAGTCCGCATGCCGGACGGTCGGCACGATCCCGAGCGATGCGCAGAGGAAGGCGCTGGTCATCTCCGCGACCAGCTCCTCGCGCGCGTAGGTCTTGCTGCCGTGGCCGCCCGACAGATCGCGCGCCAGACGCTTCTCATGACCGGTCCAATGGCCAAGCTCGTGGAAGCAGGTCCGGTAGTAGTTGATCTGCTCGAAAAAGGCGGGCTGCGGCGGGACCTGGATGTAGTCCGCCGGTGGGACGTAATAGGCGCGGTCCCCGCCAACCCGGAAATCCGCGTTGGTGGCGGCGATCAGCTTCTCCGCGTCCTCATGCACCATGCGTTCCGGCAGCGGCGCAGCAGCGGCGGTCAGCGAAGGCGGCAAAGCCTCGCATTGCGCCGCATTGAACACGGTGAAGCGCTTGAGGAACGGGATCGCATTGGGTTCATCGCCGTCCGCCTCGGCGCGCGCGATCTCATCCTTCGGCGTGAAGCGATCGGCATAGAAGACGGTCACCCCCCGCTCGCCCTTCCGGACATGGCCATCCAAGGCAAACGCCTGCCGATAGGTCAGCCAGAACTGGCTCGGATACCCGGCTTCGATTACCGCGCCCCAGAGAATGAGGATGTTGATCCCCGAATAGCGCTGCCCGCTGAGGCCGTTGCGCGGCAGCCCGAGCGCGGCCTTGCCGCTGCCCCAGGGCTGCACCCAGGGCACCCGCCCCTGCTCCAGCTCCGCGACGACGCGCGCCGTCACCTCTTCATAGAGGTTGCCCCGTTCCGGCCTCTCTCCGCTGCTCGGTGCCTGATGGCCCTGACGCTGGCCCATGGTCCGCTCCTCTGAAAACCCGCGCGCCTTTCCCCGAAAGCGGGGTGGGCGGCGAAGAGCGACCGAGAGGCCCGCGGTCAGAGGCGGGCGGCACCCGAAGGGCCGGAACGAAGTGGAGGAGTCGGAGGCGAAGCCGGAGACTTGCGGACCGCCGCCGCGGGCCTACAAGGGAGCGCCGCCCACCCCGCGAGAAGGGAAAGCCAACGCACAGCGCCATCGCGGAGCGATGACCACCGGAGCCCGCGTCAGCGGGCGATGCGCCAGGGATCGAAGCCGAATGGCCAGGATCCGCGAAGCGGAGCCCGGTTCACGAGAGCCCGACGCGCGTCACAGACGCGCGGGCGCGTTGGTGAATGGCTCTAGTGCTTGAGAAGCTCAGATAACAAAGCGATTGGATCAACGCCCATCGCTCGTGCAACGTCAATGAACTCGATGACATCGAGCAGGCGTTCGCCACTTTCATACTTCGATACGAAGGACTGAGGTCGTCCAAGCTTCTGCGCGACGTCCCACTGCGTGAGCTTCCTCGCCTTTCGAGTCCTGATGAGCAGTCCCTGAAGACGTTTCTGATTTGGTGATCGTAACGACTTCGGCATCTGGACCGGCCCCAAAATTAAGCCGGTCGTTCAATAATCCTGCTTTAGGATTATCCCGTTTTAGGATATTTTGGTACCAGCTGGGTGTCCGACGAGACAATTGAGTGCTTGCTCCGGGCTTGGCCGAATCCCTTGTGCGGCCGCCTTACATCCGTGAGCCGTAGGAAAACAACGAAATGTTCGAAGCCCCCTTCGACTGGAACAGTTTCTGGGATCTGACGAGCCCCGAGGACGCCGCGGCGACCTTCCGGGAGATCTATGGCGCAGCGGCCGCCGAGGCGGCGGCGGAGTGCGCAACAGCCGCCAGGAATGATGATCGGGAAAATGACCATCGCTTCTGGGTCGCCGTCTCGGCAGAACTCAGCAGAACCGATAAAACCGCTGCTGCCACCCCTGGTCCGCCCACGCATTGACAAGTACGACAGGAGCTGACCATCCGCGGCCGTCTTGGATCAGACCGCATTCAGCGATCACGCGCGCCCGCGATCGGATATGCTTTCTTCCACCTCGAAAAGCCAGCAGTCGGCGCGGCGCGCCCAGCCATCCTCATGTCCGCAGCAAGTGCCTGTAGCCATGTGTCGTCATCCAGCGCGCGCGCCGGAGATGGCTCTGGGCCGCCCTGATTGCCCGTTCCGGCTCGGTCCGCGGATCGATGCCAAGAATCGTGGCGGCGATCTCGCCCAGCTCCGCCCCCGTGGCACTCGCATCGAGGATCCGGACATAGATATCGAAATGCGCCTCGTCATAGGGCGTGATGGCATCGACGGAGGGAACGTCGGTCGCGACGCGCTGCGCCTCTTTGGTCATTTGGACGCCCCCAGGGACAAGGCGATCGCCGACACTGCGTTCCGTGACGGAGGATCAGGGGTGGACGGCACGGATGATAACCCTGATTGCGTATCCACTGTGGAACGAATTCGCAAAGATGCGCCGCACGGACCCGAGCGACATCGCAGGCCCTGACATCGCTCGGAACGGAGGACCGGCGCCTCTATTCCCGAAGCAGCTCCCGATAGCCGGACGTCATCATGTGCCGGCCGCGGCTGATGGCGCGACGCACGCGGTCGCGGATGTAGCCTCCGGGGTCGCGCCACGCGCTTTCAACCCGCCTTCCTCCGAACAGAGCGATCGCGATCTGCTGGTGCGAAGCTCCGGCGAGATGACCATCGAGCGCGCGCAGCACGAGCGCCAGGCGCGGCAATGGGGGCGCTTCGGAGCGAGCCGGGCCGGCGTTGAAGCGGCCCTCCGACAGGCGATTGAAGGCAGCGATCGCGGCCAGCCGCGGGCGCGCGATCGTGTCAGGGATGGCGAGTTCGGTCAGCAGGTAGGGTGCGTCGAGGAGACTGGCGCCGGAAACCGCGAGCTGGACCTTGTCCCCGCCCCGGCTCAGCCGGACATGTTCCCGCCCGCTCCCCTCGCGGACAATGTCGGTCCGGATCGCACGCCGAGGCCGGAACGGCGCAGCGCCTGCGGACGGCGGCGTGCGCACGGCCAGCGCCGGAATCGCCGCCGGACACAGCGCCGGGTCCCAGAGCACGACCGCCTCGGGACTCGCTCCCGACGCGAAAGATCACCCCCCACGCGCCGAGGGGGCCCTCCCGGTCCGGCAGCGCGTAGAGGGTCGCATTGGCACCGACATTGCGCGACGCGATCACGGTTTCCAGCTGCGCGACCGCCGCCTTGAAGGCGGGGTTGCGCCGCAGGAACTCCCAGGCCCAGTCGCGGCGCGACAGCGGCGTCATCGCCGCTTCGGCCGGCGCGCCGCACAAGATGACATCGTCAACCGACCGCGTGGGGATATGCTGCGGCCGCGATCCATGGCGCCTAGCCGCGAACGGCTGTCAGAGGTGGTAACGACCTGTGCGCCGGCACCCGCGCCGCGCTCGCTGCGCCCGTGTGCCGCGAAACCACAACGAACGTCGTGTCGGCGCGACCGTGCGGGCCGACAATGGATGGCAGCGAGACACGGGACAGCATGAGCGCGATCGCCATACGGAGGCGCTCAAAACCCACACGTCTCGGCCGCTCAAACAAACGACGACGATGGTCAGCGATCTGCACGCAACACCTCATGCGCTCTGCGGAGCGGGCTCGGTCTTCACTTCCGCCTCGATCGGCGTTCCCGCCTTGTCGGCCGACCCGCTCGAGAGCGCCCACCCGACGGACCGGATGGTGCGCACCAGGTTCGTCTCGGTGCCCATGCTGAGCGCGCGGCGCAAGCGGCCGACATGGACATCGATCGTCCTTGGCCCGACGTGGATGTTGCGCGGCCAGGCGGCGATGCGCAGTTCGTGCCGGGTGACCACCTGTTCGGGCCGCTCGAGCAGGCGCCGCAGCAGCTTGAACTCGGTGGGGCTGAGGTGAATCTCCCGGCCGCCGCGCCACACGCGGTAGGAGGCCAGGTCCATCTCGATATCGGCATACTGGAGCGGCCTCGACGCATGGTCGGCTGCAGGGGCGGCTTCGCGCCGGCGCCGCAGGGCGCAGCGGATGGACTGGATGAGCTTGGCCGGCCAGATCGGCCGCACCAGGATTTCCGCAATCTCCGGGCCGATCGCGGAGACGTATTCACGCTCGGCTCTCTGGAGAACGAGCGCGAGGATCGGAACGCCCGCGACCGCCTTGTCCTGCCGCAAGGTGAGACACATGTCGCGGAAGGCCTCGGCCGGGCTTCTGGACTCGACGAGCACCATCGCCGATGGCGCGGCCTGGAGGAGCGTCTGGATCTCCGCAACACCGCTGACCAGACGCGAGGTGAAGCCCTCGAATCGCAGGATGTGATCGAGCAGAAGATAAAGTTCCATGTCTTCCGTCCAGATCAGAATGGTTGGGAGGAGAGGTGCCGGGACGCTCACGCGATCTTCCTTCTGCGGTCTTGCTGTCCGGAGTGGGCGGCGTTGACCAGCCAAGGCGCGTGCCTTCGGCACCGCGTGGCACAGCGGATGCGCGCGCTCCGGTCTCGCTTCGGTAGTCCGCGCCAGTGCACGCAATTCGTGCGGGCGCGGACTACACTCCTACAAAGCCGCAACAGGAGAATCAACATGCGGGATGTGGAACGACGAAAAGTTTTCCGAAGCTTTACGTTTCTTCATTCAGGGCGCCACGCACGCTTTACGAAGGTGCCACACGCGCGAAGCGTTCGGGTTCTGCGAGCGGACGGCAACGGATCTAGGCGCGTCGTTGCACACCATCTCGTCAGCCGATGGGGCGGATGAATCGATCTGCTGGCTCCGTTGGAAACGTTCGAGACGTTGCGTCCGTCCTGATGCGCCGCGCGCCGTCACCAGAACTTGTCGAGATGTTTCGTTGTCCCGGTCCCTGGACCAGGTAGCCTGGAATCCAGCGTGCAGCACAGATCGAAGGCCCTCAATCGCGCAGCACTTCTGCGCAACACGCCTTTGTTGCTGCGGCCGTTGCTTTCAACCGAGGAGGGCGACCCGTGACTTTGGACCAGGCTACCGAAGGCGCGGCGCCGGCGGATCGGCGTCGCACGGAATCCCGGGACAGCCAGCGATTTCCAGACGCGCTTCCCGTGACCCGGCTGACGGATGTCGAGGCCCAGCTCGACATGAAGAAGCTGCGTGGCTATCGCCTCAGCCGCGTGCGGCAGGAACTGAAGCGGCGCGGCATCGCCGCCTGCCTGCTGTTCGACCCGATCAATATCCGCTACGCGACGGGGCGGCGGGACGCGCCCCTTTTCATGATGCACGTCTCGAGCGGCTACCTCTTTCTTGCCGTCGAGGGACCGGTGGTCCTCTTCGGCCACAGCGCGGAACCCGACATCAGCCTTGAGACCATCGACGAGATCAGGCCCCAAGTCGAGCTCTCCCACTTCCTGGCCGGGGAGCGCACCGAGGTCAACATCCAGCGCTGGAGCCGTGAGATCGCGGACCTCGCCCTCCGCCATTGCGGGAGCGGCTCCCTGCTCGCGGTCGATCGGTGCGACCTCCGCGCCGCGGCCGCGCTCGGGCATCGCGGGCTGAAGCTGACCGACGCGCAGGAGGCGCTGGAGCGGGCGCGCGCCATCAAGTCGCCGGAGGAGGTGGCGTGCATGACCTACGCGATCGCGGTCGCGGAGGTGGGCCTGGCGCGGATGCGCGAGGCCTTACGCCCAGGCATGACCGAGAACGAGCTGTGGTCGATCCTCCATCAGACCAACATCGCCATGGGCGGCGAGTGGATCGAGGGCCGCCTCCTGGTGTCCGGCGACCGGATCAATCCGTGGTTCCATGAATGCAGCGACCGGATGATCCGGGCCGGCGAGCTGGTGGCGTTCGACACCGACATGATCGGGCCGTTCGGCTACTGCGCGGACATCTCCCGCACCTATTTCTGCAAGCCGGGTCGGCCGAGCGCGGCACAGCGCGATCTCTACAAATTGGCCTACGAGGAGCTCCACACCAACCTGGCGCTCATCAGGCCCGGTGTCAGCTTTGCGGAAATCGCCGCGCAGGCCTGGCAGCCGCCCGAGCGCATCGTCAATCGCTACGTGCTCTCGATGCACGGGATCGGCCTCTGCGACGAATATCCCTGCATCTATCACCTGAAAGATTGGGAGGCGAAGGGGCTGGAGGGCGTCATCGAGGAGAACATGACGCTGTGCGTGGAGAGCTTCATCGGCCCGGCCGGCAGCCGGGAAGGCGTCAAGCTCGAGCAACAGGTCCTGGTGACGGCGACGGGCACCAGGCTCCTGTCGTCGTTCCCCTTCGAGGACGAGCTGCTCGCCTGAAGACGCAAGGAGCGCAGGCGGTGCCTCCCGACGAGTGGCGCTGAGGCGATCGCGTCATGCAGGCGGTGATGCCCTCATTCCCCCACCCGCACGAGGAGCCTTGTCGGTGCGAGGATCAATCACCATGAGGTCCGGCTCGGACCTTTACGCGGGGGTTCTCCTCCTCGCCCTCGCCGCCATCTGCTGGAGCACGGCCGGCCTCTTCACGCGCCTGATCGCGCAGGATCCTTGGACGATCCTGTTCTGGCGCGGCGTCTTCGGCGCTCTGCTGACCGGCGCTTGTACGCTCCGCCTGAGCCGCAACGATCCCGCCGCAATCGTCCGGTTCCGGCGCGGCCACTGGTCCATCCTGCTCTGGATGACGCTCGGCACGCTCGCGTTCATCCCGGCGCTTGCCCTGACTAGCGTCGCCAGTGTCGCCATCATCTATGCGACGACGCCGCTCATCGTCGCGAGCGTGGCGCGGATCTGGCTCGGTGAACGGGTTCGCGCCGTGACCCTCCTGGCGGGGCTGATCGCGACCGGCGGCGTGGCGGTCATGGGGTCCGATCGAGGCGCCGATATCAGCAGCGCCGGATTGGCGCTGGCCTTCGCGATGGCGTTCAGCATGGCGATGACCACCGTCGCCTTCCGGAAACATCGAGATGCCGGATGCTGGCCGATCGGCTGTCTCTCGAATGCGTTGACCGCCGCCCTCGCGGCGTTTCTCGCGCACCCGTTCGCGGTCACACCGCCGGACCTCGCGTACCTCCTGCTGTTCGCCCTGGTGCAGATGACCCTGGGACTCGGGCTGTTCGTCATGGGAACGAGGCGGCTTCCCGCCGCGGATGCCGCAATCATCGGGCTCATCGAAGCACCGCTCGCGCCGCTCTGGGTGTGGGTCGCGTTCGACGAGACGCCATCGGGAGGGACCATCATCGGCGGCACCCTGGTCCTCGCCGCGGCCGCCGGACATATCCTCGCTGGCCGGGCGATTTCCTCATGACCAGCGGCCGCGTCACAAGGCAGGCCGCATCGGGCGCGCCAATCCTGCTCTCCGGCCTGGCGGAGGTGGCAGGAAACTATGACGGCGCCATCATCGATCTCTGGGGCACCGTCCACGATGGCGTCCAGGCCTATGCCGCGGCGATTGAGGTTCTGCGCAGACTGCGCGCGCGGGGCACGCCGGTCTGCCTGCTGAGCAACGCGGCCCGGTCGACCGCCGCCATCGCCGCCAGGCTGGCCAGCCTCGGGCTCGATGCGGATTGCTACGATCATCTGGTTTCGTCTGGACAAGCGACCATCGAAGCGTTCCGCCAGCCCGATGCCTGGCATGCCGCGCTCGGGCGAACCTACCTCTTGATCGCGCCGGATGACGGCGAGTTCCTGCTGCCGGAACTGCAATATGCCAGGGTCGAGGATCCAAGGGAGGCGGCATTCGTCCTCAATACCGGATCGAGGCCCGGAACAGAGCTTGCGCACTACGAGACCACGCTGCGCGCCTGCGCAACGCGAAACCTTCCGATGATCTGCGCCAATCCCGACCTCTTCGTCAGAGTCGCGGGACGAGCGATCATGTGCGCCGGCACGATCGCGCGCCGCTATGAGGCGCTTGGCGGGCGGGTGCGGTATCACGGCAAGCCGGATCGGGCGATCTACCAGGCCTGCCTGAAGCGGATGAAAAGGCCGCCTCACGCCGTGCTGGCGATCGGCGACGGGCTCGAGACCGACATCGCGGGCGCGCGTGGCATGGACATGGATTCGGTTTTCGTGCTCGGCGGCCTTCATGCCGCGTATCTGAGCGGGACCGGTACGGCGCCGGCACCAGGTCAACTGCAGAGACTGTTCGCAACCGGCGGCCACGCCCCCACATTCGTCATTCCCTATCTGAGATGGTAGGCGCCAGCGCGACGCGCGCGCGACCCAGCTCTGGGCGTCTGTAGCATAGAGTACATGCGCCTCCCGAAGCCGCTGCAAAATCTTATCCGAGTCTTGGCTCGTCCGGCAGCGCGTGGTGTGCGAGCCTTTCGAAACGCAGGGCACGCCCTTTGCGGCCAGCAGCGCCGTTTCACCTCGGACACGGGAGGACCCATCCCGATGCAAGACGATCGTCGGACGATCCTCATCGTTGGTCAGGGCGTCCTCGCTGGCGCGGTGCTCGATTTCCTCGCGCAGTCCGAGGAGCGCGACCGCATCGTCATCGCGGCGCGCGATCTGGACAAGCTCAACCGGCGGGTCAACCTTGCCAGATACACCGCCCTCAATCTCGGACGCGATCCCGAGATCGAACCCCGCGCCATGGACCTGATGGACGGCGCGCGTTCGGCCGCGCTGATCGCCTCCCTCGCCCCGGACATCATCTTCAACGCCACCACCCTGCATTCCTGGTGGGTCATCACCCAATTGCCATCGAGCGCGTTTCAACGGCTCGATCGGGCGCGGGGCGGCGTCTGGACGCCGATGCATCTCGTCCTCATCCGGCGGCTGATGCAGGCCGTCCGCGCCGCGGATTTCAAGGGGGCGGTCGTGAACGCGTCCTATCCGGATGTCACCCACGCTGCCCTTGCGGCGGAAGGCCTGTTGCCGCTGGTCGGCATCGGCAACGTCGCCAATGCCGTTCCGGGTCTTCGCCTGGCGGCAGCGCAGCTGCTGCAGGCGGACGTCGCCGAGATCGAGGTGCGGTTCTTCGCGCATCACTTCCTCAGCTATCGCATGCCGAGCAGCGGTACCACCGACGGGGCGCCCTATCATCTGACGGTCTATCGCAGCGGCAAGGAAGTCGCGCTGGATGAGGGCGATCATCGGGAAATCTTCTCGCTGGTCGCCGGGCGGTTCAGGCGGGTCAAAGGCCTGGCGGGACAATCGGTGACGGCATCGTCGGCGACGGCGGTTTTGCGCGCGCTGGCCCATCCACGGGACCAGGTGGTCCACGCGCCGGGTCCGCTCGGTCTCGTCGGCGGGTATCCGGTCCGCTTCGGCAACGGGGGGATTGCGGTCGACCTGCCGACCGGCTTGTCGCTCGACGCGGCGATCGAGATCAACCGGCGCTGCCAGACATACGATGGGATCGAGGATGTCGACGCGCGTGGGACGGTGCATTTTACCGCCGACGCGGCCGATGTCCTCAAGGAGGAGCTCGGCTATGACTGCCGGCAACTGCCCCTGGACGCGTGCGAGGCGCGCGCCGAGGAGCTGGCGCGGAAGTTCGCGGCCTACCGCGACCGGATCGCCGGCGAGAGCGGCGGCGCGGCGCAAGGTCCCGGTTCGGTCGCATGAGGGCGATCATGCCCCATAGAGAGAGTCGTAGGGATCCCACCGGCGTGATGCCGAACGAGCGGTCCGTGACGCAAAGTTCCACTAGGGCGGTTTTGCGCATTGACCGGGTGGCGGTGCAGAAGAACTACGCCACCATGCGTGCGCAGACCGCAGCCGGGGTTCGGCACGGCGCGGTGCTCAAGAGCGATGCCTATGGCCTGGGCGCAGGGCCGATCGCGGAAGCCCTGGTCGAGGCCGGCTGCTCGCTGTTCTTCGTGGCAGACCTCGATGCGGCGCTCGCCCTGCGCGCCGCCTTTCCGAAGGTCGCGATCGTGGCGCTGGATGGCTACGGCCCGCAGCGCGCGTCCCACTATCGAGACCACGGTATCGTCGCGGTCGCGAACGACCTTCACGACATCGCGGCGCTGCGGCAGGGCGCCAGCCCGGCACCCTACATCCTCAACATCGACACCGGACTCAACCGCCGCGGTCTGCCGCCGCACGCGGTGACCCGCCTCTATCTCGAAGGGCTGTTCAAGCGCTTGCCGCCCACAGGACTCATGAGCCATCTCGCTTGTGCCGCCGAGGCGGACCATCCGATGAACGATCTGCAGCTTCATCGCTTCCGGCAGCTTTACGCACTGCTGAGGCCGGCCTGGGGCAGCCTGGCCGCTTCCTGCGGCGTCTGGCTCGGCCCGCGCTTTCATTTCGACGTGACGCGGCTTGGCTCGGCACTCTTTGGCCTCAACGATCGGCGCACGCGCCCATCACCGCTGCAGCCGGTGCTGACTCTATCGGCCCAGGTGGTCGAAATACGGGCGCTGAGCCCTGGCGAGACCGTGGGCTACGGCGCGACCTTTCGGGCCGAGCGCCCGACCCGCCTCGCCGTGGTCGGCATGGGTTATGCGCAGGGGTTGCCGCGGACGGACCGTGGACCGACGGCACGGATCGGAGGGTTCCCGGCACCGGCCGTCGGACGGCTGTCGATGGAGTGGCTGACGCTCGATGTCACCGATGTGCCGGAGCCGCTGTGCCACCGCGGCACGTGGGTCAGCCTGCTCGACGCCGAGACGACGATCGACGATCTGGCGGACGCCACCGGCGCCGCGGCGCAGGAGATCCTGCTGCGGCTGGGCGGGGCCTGCCAGCGCGAGCATACAGCCTTCGAACGTCGTCCAGCATCCCACGAACCGGCGATGGCGAAGGTCGCGTCCATGGCGTCCTCCCCGATCCCCGTGAGCAGGGAGCGATGACGATGGCAGGACGTCGGCAAGCCTTCTCGACGGCGGAGTTCCAGGCGCGGCTCGCGCGGGTCCGCGAACAGATGCAGAGCCGGAGCATCGACGTGCTGCTGGTGAACGCGCCAGAGAACATCTACTACCTGACCGGCTATCAGACGTCGGGGTATTTCGCCTATCAGGCCCTGATCGTACCCGCGGCCGCGGCGCCCCTGTTGCTGATCCGGCACCTGGAGCAGGGCAACGTCGCGGAATATTCGTGGCTCTCCGATGCCGCCACCTGGAAGGAAGGGGAGGACGTCGCCGCGATGACGCTGGACCTCCTGCGCGCCGCGGGCGCGGACAACAGGACCATCGGCATCGAGAAAGGCTCCTGGTTTCTGACACCCGCTGTCGCCGAGGCCCTGACGGCCGGTCTCTCATCCTCGCGGATTGTGGACGCCGACCGGCTGATCGGCCGCGTTCGGCTGGTGAAATCCGCGGCCGAGATCGGATATCTGCGAAGGGCCGCCCGGATCGCGGAGCTGGAGCAGCGCGCCGCCTGGGCCACTGTCAGCGCGACCGCCTGCGAAGCGGATGTCGCAGCTTCCGTGTTCAGAGCTGGCATCAACGCCGGCTGCGAATATACGGGCCTGCCGCACCACATCATGTCCGGATACCGCTATGATGTCGGACACGCCAACTGGAGCGGAAAGCAGGTCCGCCGCGGCGAGCTCGTCCTGCTGGAGCTCTACGGCTGCGTCGAGCGCTATCACGCAACGCAGATACGGACCGTGTCGGTCGGACCGCCCAGCGATGCGGCGAAGCGGGCGTCCGAGATCGTGATCGCGGCGCAGGATGCCGCATTGGCGGCCATGCGCCCGGGCGCCTCCGCCCGCGCCATCGACGAGGCTGTCCGCGCGCCGATCCGCCGGATTCGGCCCGACTACCTCAATCGCACCGGCTATTCGACCGGCATCGGCTTTCCCCCGCGCACCGGCGAATGGGATGCCGCTGACTTCAACGAGCAGGAGGATTGGGAGCTGCAGGAGAACATGGTGTTCCATATGCTCGCTTTGGCGCAGGGCTTCGGCATCAGCGAAACGATCCTCGTGACGTCCGATGGCATAGAGCGTCTGACGGCGAGGAATCCACGCGAACTCGTGGTCAGGTAGCATCGCCAGCAAAGCGTACTCTTGAGGGCGATGGTTGGGCTTCGTTCGGATTCTCCGCACAAAATGCGGAGATTGTGGGCCCTATTCTCCGCAAGCGTCCGTGGTCATCCGGCTCTTCGCCCCGACGGCAACAACAGGCACATTCGACCATGCACCGGGATTCGCCGCGGGCGGGCTAGATCACGGTCAGATCCTTTGGATAGGGCGTCAGATACTCGAACCCGCCGGCCGTGACCACGATGGAATCGCCCACACGCGCGCCGAACTGGCCCGCCACGGTGAGGCCGCCGTCGACGGCGAAGGTCATGCCTGGCTGAAGCCTCGTCTGGTCGCCGGCCTTGAGCTCGGGCCCTTCCAGGATGGAGGCGCCGGTACCGCGTCCGGTGCGATAGGTCGGCGGGAAACCGGCTCTGAGATAGACCTCGTTGGCCGCGAAATGAACGTCTTCCGCGACAGCGCCCGGCCGGATCGCGTTCAGAGCCGCAGCCTGCGCATTGATCGTGACTTCATAGAGGCGCGCCTGATCGCTGGTGACGGTGCCGAGAAAGAACTCGCGGTCGAAGCCAAGCCAGTAACCCTTGAAGTTGGTGATGCCGCAGAAGCAGAGATAGATCGGATCCCCGTAGAGAATGCGCCGAACCGTCGGACGCCGGTGTACCATGCAGGTATGGTGTCCGGACTGCAGGATCTGGAGATTGTGGATCATCGGTGACGCGAAGGGGTCGGGCGCGCCCTCGTCGAGGAGCTTCGCCGCTTTCTCGGTACCAGCCACCAGGGCAGCCAGCGACAGCTGATATTCCGGCACGCCCACGCGGATGCGGCCGCGCGCGGCCTCGACCATGGCCAGCGCGACCTGTCCAGCCTGACGCATGATCGCAATTTCCGCGGGCGTCTTGATGACGCGCATCGCGCCGGCGATGGGACCGACATCGGCGAGCTCAAGCTCCGGATGCGCGCGGCGCAGAAAATCGCGAACCACACCTGGAATGCGCGCCGCTTCTATGCCGATGCGGCGCAGTGGATGCGCCTTCAGAATCCGCGAGAGCGGCGTCATCCATTCCCCGTCGATCCCGTCGACCCAGCCCTCGACCAACAGGACGGACGCCATCGCCCGGCACATCTCGCGTTCCATGGATGGGGTGATGATCGCCGGCTCGTCGGCGGCCGGAACCCACAGGAAATTGGGCCGGCCGCAGGATACGAGGCTGGCATAGCCCCAGTAGCCGGTGAACCAGTACAGGGAATCGGGATCGGTGAAGAGGGCGCCGTCGATGCCGCTGTCTTTGAGGCGGAGCTGAAGCTCGGAGAGCCGGGCATCGTAGGGAGCATCCATGGGGACCTCGAGGGTTGATCAGGGCGGCTAAGCGTGGTGGGCGGAGATCGGATGGGAGAGGCGCAATCGCTCGCCGCGGCGGCGCAGCCATTCCAGAATGAGCATCAGGGCAATGGAGAGACCGATCAGCAGCGTGGCGGCGGCCAAGATCGCCGGACTGAGATTGTCACGCACGCCACTCCACATGCGCCGGGGGATCGTGTGCTGTTCGGGGCCGGCCAGAAAGAGGGCAATGACCACTTCGTCCCATGAGGTCGCGAAGGCGAAGATCGCACCCGACACCACCCCGGGCAGGATGAGCGGGAGCATGATCGTGCGGAACACCCGGGCCGGACTTGCGCCCAGGCTCGCGCCCGCCTTCAGAAGGGTTTCATCGAACGACGCCAAGGTCGCGGTGACGGTGACGAAGACGAAAGGCGCTCCGAGCGCGGCATGGGCGAGGATGAGTCCCGTATATGTGCCGACAAGGCCCAGCCGCGCATAGAAATAGTATGTGCCGATGGCTGTGACCACGATCGGAACGACGATCGGCGAGATCATCACGGCCGTCACGGTGTTGGCGAGCGGGCGTGGGCTGCGCCAGACGCCGATCGCCGCGAGCGTGCCGAGACAGGTTGCAAGCAGGGTGGCGCTGAGGCCGATGATGAGGCTGTTGACGACGGCTCTCTGCCACAGCAGCGCCTGCGGATCGTCTCCGATCAGCACCGCGTACCAGCGCAGCGACCAGTGCTCGACGGGATAGGAGAAGAACGGATCGGCGCTGAAGGACAGCGGCACGATCACGAGGATCGGCACGATCAGAAACGCGAAGACCAGCGCGCTGAGGGCGATGGCGCCGATACGCCAGGCCCGCGGGGTGAGGGAGAGCGTCGGCATGATCACGCGCGCAGCCTCAAGGCCTGAGACCCGATGCGCGCAAAGATCGCCACCGCCACCGCGACGCAGCCCAGCAGGACGAGACTGAGAGCGGCCGCCATGCCCCAGTTGAGGGTCGCGCTGGCGTTCTCGGCGATAAAATAGCTCAGCATCTGATCGCCCGGACCACCGACCAGGGCCGGCGTGATGTAGTAGCCGAGCGACATGATGAAGACGAGCAAGGCGCCGGCGCCGAGCCCTGGCAGGGTCTGCGGCAGATAGATCCGGAAAAAGGCGCGGACCGGTCCGGCACCCAAGGAATAGGCCGCGCGCATGAGAACGGGGGGAATCCCTTTCATCACGCTGAAGACCGGCAGGATCATGAACGGCAGGAGTATGTGAATCATCGCGACGTAGAGGCCGGGGCGATTGCGGATCAGCTGCTGCGGCGCATCGAACACGCCCACCCACATGAGGACATGGTTGACGATGCCCTCGTTCTGCAGCAGCACCAGCCACGCGGTGGTCCGGACCAGCAGCGACGTCCAGAATGGCAGCAGCAGGAGGAGCATGAGCAGGTTGCTGTATTTCGTGGGCGCGGTCGCGAGCACGAAGGCGACCGGATAGCCGAAGACGGCACAGAGGACGGTCACCACCAGGCTGATCCAGAGCGTGCGCGCGAGCAGCGCCGGATAGATGCGCCGCTGGGGGTCCGGCTGAACCAGGGCGCCATCGGAGCCGGGCTGAAGACCAAATGCGGCTAGGAAATAGCGCGCCGTGAACCGCGGCGCGGCGCTCTTGATCGCGCGCCAATAGAGGGGGTCCTGCCAGCGCGCATCGGTCTCAGAGAGGCGTTTCAGAAGGTCAGGCGCTTCCGGATCCGGCAGGCCGCGCGCGGTCTGAAGCAGCAGGCCGCGGAAGCCCGGCAGCTCGAAGTTGAGCCGCCTTGCGGCGATGCCAATGGTTTGAGCCTCCCTCGCGGCCGCCACGTCCGCCACGAAAATCCGCACGAGATCTTCCGGTGGCAGGCCGATACCGTTCCAAGTCTCGAAGGCGGCGGCCGTGCGCGGCAACGTGCCGGCGAGCTCCGGATCCTCGACGCTGCGGAACAGCATGGCAGCGATCGGCAGGGCAAATGTCATCAGAATGAACAGCAGGCACGGGCTCATCAGCAGGACGGCGTAAAGACTCTGCCGGTTGACGCGGAGCCGCGCGCGAGCCGTTGCTTCGAGCCGTATGCTGGCGAGATCGTGCATGCTGCTTGTCACGGGTTGCTCCAGGGCGCCCGCCGGCGCAGGCTCATGCCCACGCCGGCCCGGACCCAAGCCTTTACTGCGATAACCAGAGATTGAAGCGTTCCAGGAGCGATTCGTGGTTGTCGGCCCAGAATTGGGTATCGCTCTTGAACCAGTTACGGGTGTTGTCCGGCGCCGTTGGCAGGTTTGGAAGAATGCTGGGCGCGACATATTTGAGGGCGTCCTTCCGGAGCGGTCCATAGGCGATGTAGGCCGTCTGCTGCGCCATGCGCTCGGGCTCGGAGGCGAACGCGATGAACCTGTAGGCGAGATCGAGATTCGGCAGGCCCTTTGGGATCACCCAGTAGTCGAAATCGACCCCTTGCCCGTTCCAGACCATCCTGAAATTCTTCTTGTCCTCGGTGATCGCGGTATAGAGCCGGCCGTTATAGCCAGTCGTCATCACGACCTCCTTGTTGGCGAGCAGCTTGGGCGCTTCGGCGCCGGCCTCCCACCACACCACGTGAGGTTTGATCTCCTCGAGCTTGGCAAAGGCGCGGTCGACGCCCGCAGCAGTCCGCAGGACCCGATAGAGGTCGGCTGCCGGGACGCCGTCAGCCAGCAAGGCAAACTCGAGGTTCCAGCGCGGATCCTTGGCGAGTCCGCGCTTCCCGGGAAATTTCCCGACATCCCAGAAATCGGCCCAGCTTTGGGGCGCGTCGCCCTCGATGGCATCGGCATCGTAGGCGAAGAGCGTCGACCAGCTGATGCTGCCGACGCCGCATTCGGTGGCGGCGCCGGGCAGAAAATCATCGGGCGTGAAGCCGAGCCGCGCATAGTCGATGTGCTCCCACAACCCCGCATCGCATCCGGACACGAGATGAGCGGATTCGGCGTCGAACACGTCGCCCTGGTAGCTCCGGGTCTCGACCATGGTTCGAATCTTCGCCATGTCGCCCTGCCACTCGTCCTCCAGCACGGTGATGCCGGTCGCCTTGCTGAAGGGTTCGTAGAAGGCGCGGCGCTGGCTCTCGCTGTACGATCCGCCCCACGACACGACCGAGACCTGATCCGCGGCGGCCACCGGCGCCGCAATCAGCAGCGAGAGCGATAGCGCGATTGCCGCTGGTAAGCCTGATCTCGCACGACGCATGATCTCCTCCCTCTGTTGGGTGTCGCGCTGTGCCGGCTGGCCCCTTGGGCCAGGCGGCGCCCGCCGCTACACCACGTTGTTGGCACTGCTGCTGGCGGGCAGCGCACGACAGTCGTCCGGTTGCCAGCGAACGAAGCACAATTCGCCGACATGCAATGCCGGCATGGGCGAATTGCGATGAAGCGTGGCGAGGAAAGTGTCGCTGCCACAGACCCTGAGGCGGAGGCGGACATGATCGCCGAGATAGATGCGCTCCAGGACTTCAGCCCTGAACTGGTTGGGCCCGTCGTGCCGCATGGCTGAGAGTTGAATGGATTCGGGACGCACGCAGACGACCGTCCGATCGCCCGCGCGCAAGCCGACAGCCGGAGCTGCCAGGACGATATCGCCGGTTTCGAGGACGGCCCGGCATGAGGACGGCGCGGTTTCGGCCACCGTGCCACCCAGGCAGTTCGTTTCGCCGAGAAACCGAGCCACGAACACGCTTTCGGGCGCTTCATAGAGCTGTGCCGGCGATGCCAGCTGTTGGATTCGGCCCTGGTCGAAGACTGCGATCCGGTCCGAGATCATCAAGGCCTCGGTCTGGTCGTGTGTGACGTAGACGAAGGTCACGCCGAGCCGCGCGTGAATGCGCTTCAGCTCCAGCTGCATCTGTTCGCGCAGCTGCTTGTCGAGCGCGCCGAGCGGCTCGTCCATGAGCACGAGCGAGGGTTGGTAGATCAGCGCGCGCGCGACCGCGACCCGCTGCTGCTGGCCGCCCGACAGCTGCGCCGGGCGCCGCTCGCCCATGCCGCTGAGCTGCACCATGTCCAAGGACCGGCGCACGCGCTCGCGGATGTCGTTCCTGGGCACGCGTCTCGCCAGGAGCGGAAAGCCGAGGTTCTCGGCGATCGTGAGATGGGGAAAGAGGGCATAGTTCTGGAACACCATGCCGATGTTGCGCCGATAAGGCGGAACACCCCGCATTGAACGCCCGTCGATGAGAATGTCCCCGCTCGAGAAGTCTTCAAAGCCGGCAAGCATCATCAGGGATGTCGTCTTGCCGGATCCCGATGGCCCCAGCATCGTCAGGAACTCGCCGCGCCGGATCTCGAGGTTCAGGTCATCGACCACGCGTTTCGATCCGTCGAAGCTCTTGCTGACCCCGACGAAGCGCACGATGCAATCTGTTTCGCTGGCGGCGCGGCCGGGTTCAAAGAGCGCGGCTGAGAGACCGCCTCCGGTGCCGCCCTGCTGGCCGGCCTGGTGATCATTCGGCATGCGGATCACCACCCTGTCGCGGATTCCGATTTCGGCGTCGCCCAACGACTCGCTGCTTCCCTGCATGGCGCTGCCAACCGCTCCCCTGTTGGTATTCCGGTATACAGGTATGGTAATGGTCCGTCAAGTTTTGTATCAGTCGTTCAACGATTTCGTGACGATTTCGTAACGATCGCTCCTTGTGGAACAACGTCCGAACAGTCTTTGCTCCTATGCTGTATGCCAATAAACCACTATATAGCGCCGTTTTCTCGGCGTGATCGGAACATATTCCAGATGATATCCGCCTGTGCCTGCGCCCGCCACACTGGTCGGCATCCAAGGAGGAAACTTGCAATTGGTTCTGAAGAAGTATACAGGTGGTTCCTGGAGGACAACTGGAGCGATACAGGCACCCATGGGGACAGGAACCGTCGTCGGGCAAGGCAGTGCAGAGAATGAGCCTCTGGCGACGCGCCTGCGGTCGGGTTCCGAACGACTGGCGGGCGTCGTGTATGAGGAGATCCGCAATCGGATCTGCATGCTGCGATATCCGCCCGGCCACCTCATCCACGAAAACAGACTGGCACAGGAGTTCGGCATCAGCCGCACGCCGGTACGCCAGGTGCTGCAAAAACTCGAGATCGAAGGATTCGTCGAAACGCGCAGCGGGGTCGGGACGATTGTCACCGGCGTCGACTTTGCCGCGTCTCGGGATGTCTACGCGCTGCGCCTGAAATTGGCGGAGCTGATTGGCGATCTCGCGCCGAACACTCCGACACCGGCCCATGCGCAGGCCATGCGAGCGCTTCTGGATCGCGCGCAGCGCCTCAAGGAGACGCGCGACACCGAGGAATTCTGGCAGATCAACCACGCCCGGCAGGGGGTTGTCGCGTCGTTGATCGGCAACTCGGCATTACGGGAACTCTATGATTCCTATTACTACCGCACGGCCCGGGTCTGGTACGACGTGCTTGCGCAAGCCTGGGACGAGCAGATCGACGCGCTCTGCGCAGAGCTCCAGGATCTCATTCGCGCCATTGCTTCGGGGGACCCGAAAGCGGTCGCCTATGTGGAGCGCAACCATCTCAGTTACTACATGACGCTGATCGGGCGTCACGCGCCACGCGCCGTCGCGGAGCGTCTCTGAATGCAGGGCTCGTCAACGATAAGGACAGCTCCGACAGGCGCCCTCGCAGGGAAACGGTTGGGCCTGAGCCTTTGCAGGCATCGGCAGAGAACGCGAACCGCCGTGAATTCATCGGAGGATCAAGAGGGATGACGCCGGACGCGAGCGGGATTCTCCATAACGGCCCGCCGATTGACGCGACGGACGCGGACCGCAGGCCGCCTGCCACCACTGAGGTTGTTGTGATCGGGGGCGGCATTGTGGGCGTGAGCACCGCCCTCGCCCTGGCCCGCCGGGGCGTGCCCGTGACGCTGTGCGAGAAGGGTGCGCTGGCCGCGGAACAGTCCAGCCGCAATTGGGGATGGGTGCGCAACATGGGGCGTGATCCGCGCGAACTGCCTCTCATGATCGAGGCCATGCGGATCTGGGCGGATATTGAAGAGCGCCTTGGCGGGACCGGCTTCCGTCGCTCGGGAATCTTGTACCTGTGCCGCGACGAGCGCGAGATGGCGGCCCGTTCGCGCTGGTTGACGTATGCCAGGGAGTTCCAGCTGGATACCCGCCTGATCGGTCCGGATGAGGTCGCCAGCGTGCTTCCCGGATCCACCCGGCGCTGGGAAGGTGCCCTTTACACGCCGAGCGATGCACGCGCGGAACCGCAGAAGGCAGTCCCGGTCCTTGCGCGCGGCGCGCGCGAGCTGGGCGCGGCCATCGTCGTGAACTGCGCCGTACGCGCCATCGAGACGGCTGGAGGCAGAGTCTCCGGCGTTCTCACCGAAAAAGGGCCGATCGCCTGCCAGGCGGTCGTGCTCGCGGGCGGCGCCTGGTCGCGCCTGTTCTGCCGTAGCCTCGGCTTGACCCTGCCACAACTGAAGGTGCTGGCCTCGGTGATGCGGGTCGACGGCGTCGAGGATGGCCCCGAGAGCGCCGTCTGGGGGCCGGGCTTTGCGTTCCGCAAGCGGCTCGACGGCGGCTATACCGTCGCGAATGGCGCGCCCAACATCGCGGACATCGTGCCCGACAGCTTCCGCTTCGTGCGCGCGTTCTTTCCGCTCCTGCGGATCGAGCGCCGCGGGATTCGCTTGCGCCTCGGACGACGCTTTGTCGAGGAGGCCTTCTGGCCCGCGCGCTGGGACGCCGGTCGCCGGACGCCGTTCGAAGCCAACCGGGTTCTCGATCCGAAACCGGTGGTGCATCTGCTCGAATCCGCCCTTCGCCGTCTCGGGGAGCTTTTTCCGGCCTTCCGGAACGCGATCGTGCGGCAGCGCTGGGCAGGCCTGATCGATGCCATGCCCGATGCCCTCCCCGTTATCTCCGGTGTCGAGAGTTTGCCAGGCTTTTTCATCGCGACCGGATTTTCCGGGCATGGGTTTGGGATCGGGCCGGCGGCGGGCCAGCTGATGGCCGATCTGGTGACCAATGCGCGACCGCTGGTGGATCCGACGCCGTTCCGGTTCAGCCGCTTCAGCGACGGATCGGCGATCACGCCGATGACAGGTCTCTGATGACACCGCTGACGCGACCTTTCACGCTCGGCCGGCTCCGTTCAGTGCGGAGGAGCCTGGCTGGTCGCGTCTTCTGTAAGAGCATAACCGACCGACCTCACCGTCCGGATGGGGTCCGGGCTACCTGCGGTCCTGAGGGCCTGCCTGAGGCGGCCAACGTGAACATCGACGGTCCGGGTGCCGAGATGGATGTCACGCGGCCAGGCCGCCAACTGGAGCTCGCTGCGGGAATGGACGCGACGTGGGTTTCTCATGAAGTGGACGAGCAAGCGAAACTCGGTCGGGGCGAGGTGAATGACGTGTCCATTGCGCCGCACGACGTACGCCGCCAGGTCAATCTCGAGGTCGTGGAACGTCAGCACCTGCGGGACTTCGGAATGGCGCGCGGCCTGCCGCAGCGCTGCCAGCACGCGTGCGACGAGCTTCTCCGGCATGAGCGGCCGGTCGAGGCATTCGTCGGCGCCGGACGCAAGGAATTCATCGCGGCGGCGTTCATCACCCGACGCCAGAAGCACCAGGATCGCGAGGGATCTTGTCTGCTTTTCGAGGCGGAGCTGTGCGCACAGCGTTCGCACGTCGACCCCGGCAAGACGAGAGTCCACAAGCAGAACGTCCGGCTTGAGTTCGCTCAGCCGCTTATCCAATCGTTTCCCGTCCGGCTGTGCGACGACCTCGACCCCGATCTGCCGAAAGACGTAGATGACAAAGGCGTTGAAACTGTCGTCCTCGGCAGCCAGCAGGACGAACGGGGAAGCTCGCGATGGGATCGAGTCGTTACTCAACATCTCATGAGAACCGTGCACGTTGCCCCTCGTGAACGCTCAGTTTCGCTGGTTGGCCGGAGGCCGCCAAGCAAAGAATGGATGGTCGCCATGGTGCGTCTCTCGGTCAAAGGTCGCATTAGCCAAAAAAGGATCTGGCACCTTTGATGAAGAATAGTGACCTCCTGCGCGAGAAGGCAAATTCAATCGCGCCAGGCCAAACAGCTGGCGAGGCGGGCAATTCAATTGTGCGGCTCTCACCACGCAGCAAGGACGTGGGCTGAGACCTGGGAAACCCGAGAGCGGAGCATCGGGAGGGTCTATGGAGGTTTTGCAGCGACGGACAGCGCAAGCATGCGTTCTGCTGGCCACTGAGGACGACCGTCTGACATTGGCCCTGGAATACATACTGCTAACGAGCAATTTTCGTGTCCTGGCGGCCAACGATTCCACCACCCTGCGCGCGCATCTGCGCGCCGAGACTCCCGACGCGGTCCTGTTCGAGCCTTCGCTCCCCGGCCTCGATGCGATTGCTCTTTGCTCCGCCCTAAGGCTGGAGAAGCGGACGCGTGACGTTGCCGTGTTGGTGCTTGGTTCCCAGACCGGCAATGAAAACGATCGCACGCTCTTGGAGAAGGGAGCCGACGAGTACATCGCGCGGCCGTTTTCGCCTGCCGAGCTCCTCAATCGCATACACGCTGCGCTGAAGAACGCCGGATGCGAGGAGCCGGCGGACCCTATCTGCTTGAGTTTCGCTGATCTCAGCCTGGACGCGGCAACCTATCGCGTTCAGCGGAACGGACAAACCATCCACCTGGGCTTGAAGGAGTTCCGGCTGCTGCAGCACCTCATGAAGAACCCTCACCGGGTGCATTCCAGAGATGAGCTGCAAAGCGCGGTCTGGCCGTCCGATGTGGAGATCGGCTTGCGGACGGTTGACGTTCATATCGGTCGCCTGCGCGGTGCTCTGAAGAGCGCCGGGGGGCCGGATCTGATCCGCACGGTGCGATGCGTCGGCTACTCGATGACAAGCTAGGCACCTACGTCTGCTGCAAGCGTAATCCGGGAGTATCTCGTGACAACACTTGCTCCTCAGAGCGAGCTCCGCCACGCGCTTGGCCAGCGCGTCTGGCAGCGCCTGCTGGCTATAGAGCAGTGTCGCGATGGAGGTGAATCACCAAGTTCGTTGCCTTGGGGGATTGAGCGCCAGTTCCGAGGAGAGGTCCACTCCTCAAACTAACTTCCCATGAGCGCGACCCTGCCACCCAGTTGATTGAAATTGTCCGCGGAAGCGACCGGTGGCTTGGCGAATCTCTCATGCCTTCCAGCCCATCGTGCGACGGAGACGATGGCATCCAAGGGCATGCGATGCTTCTTGCGGAAAATTGCGTCGAATACCGCCTTTGAAAAGCCTGTGCAGATGCCTGCCGAGAAACTTCTGAGCGTAGGCCGCAGCCGCCGGATGCAATGCGCTATTGGCATCACCTTCCATGCTGAACAATCGCGATGCCAACCACGATACAAGATGCGCCAAATGCGTCGAGCCAGCCGATCCGTTCATCAAAGAACGCCAACCCCGCTGCCATGCCAAACACAGGAACGAGAAAGGTGAATGCATTCGCCGCGTTAAGTCGTGTCTTCTCCAAGGCGCGTAGCCATAGCCAGTAGCCCAGCGCAGTTCCAAAAAGCGCGAGAGCCAGCAGGACAACTATGAAGCGCGGCGACCAGGAGACCGATGAAAGATCCTCCGTGAGCAGCGACAGGAGGCTCAAGGGGATTGCCCCGATGAGAGACTGGATGCCAATGGTTACCAATGCGTCAACGTGGCCGGCGATATGCTTCATGGCGACATTGCCGATGGCGATACCCAGCGTCGCCAAGCCGATGTAGGCGACTCCGCGACCATATGATGCCAAGTCAGCTGATGTGGTCCCAGACCAAGCCACTGACAGGATGCCAATGAATCCGACGATCAAGCCGAGCCTTCCCCGTCTGCCTAACCGCTCACCGAGAAACATCTGCGCCAGTATTGCGGCCAGCAGAGGTTGGACATTTGAAACGACTGTCGCCATGCCCGGAGCCATGAACTCGGCAGCGTGGAACATCCCGACGAAGCCCAGTGTCGTTGTCCCAAATCCAATCAATGCCAGCAGGGCCCAGGACTGGCCGCTTTCCGGCATAGCGCGACCCAGTAAACGCGCCAAGCCTAGCAGTACCACGCCAGCGATGACCGCCCGCATGGCCGCAAATGCGACGTGTGGAGAAGCAACGAGGCCAACCGCAATGAGTGGATAACAGGCGGCCCATAGCGCCATCACCGTGACAAGCTGAAATGCTGTCCTCGTTGTCATTTCGGCAGCTGGCCAGAGTTCCACTGGACCACGGTCAAGGGGCCGAGGTCGAAATAGCTACGGCGCTGAGGCGGTCTTTCAATCCGGCGGCGAGCGACATCGACACGTCGATTCTGTTCGTTTCATGAAGAACAGTGTTCGTCGTCACGATGTCCGATGCCACTTCCTGCAGCGCTTGATGTGACTTGGGCGAGAACAGTGCATGGATGGCTACGCAGACCGGCGAAACAAGTCCCGCTGCGGTCAACGTTCTGCACGCTTCGATCATCGTTCTAGCCGAAGACGCGATATCGTCGACCAGCACAGGCGTCCGACCGGAAAACAAGGACACGTCCGGTAGCGCGATCTCCACATGACGATCGCCGAGCCGGCGCTTGCTTAGCACCGCGTAAGGGCACCCTGCGCGAGATGCTACTTGGCTAACCCACTGCTCGCTCTCCGAATCCGGACCGATCACCAAGGGGCGTTCGATGCGGGCGCGGATCCAGTCCGCCAGGTCGGGCGCCGCACGCACTACGCTCGACGGAATTGCATAGAGTTCGTCGAGTGAAGCATAGCGATGGAGGTGAGGATCGACAGTCACCAGCCAGTCGAATGTCGATGAAAGGAACCGGGCAAATGATCTCGAGCTGATCGCTTCTCCGCTGCTAAAACGCCGGTCTTGCCGCATATAGGCCAGATACGGCGCCACAAGGCCGACTCCGGTCGCACCGAGGTCTCGGGCCGCCTCCGCGGCGAACACCAATGGCAGGAGCTTGCCGTCCGGCCGATCAAGCGTGCAAATGATCGCGACATTCCTTCCGGCAACATCGGACACAATTCGGAGGTAGGTTTCAGAATCCGGGAACTGCCTGGTCTCGATGGCTCCCAAGTCGGCATCGAGCGTGGAGCTCAATGACGCCGCCATTGCCTCATTGCCCGGCATCGGAATGATGAGAGGCGACATCACGACTGCTCCATGCCGAAGATGTCGCCGTGCGAGGCCGCGAAATCCAGTGCGTACGCCAGCTCGCCTCGCGACTCCGCATGCAGCGTACAGAGAGGATCGCCGGCCTGGATCTTCTCGCCCAGTTTCACATGCAGCTCGACGCCAGCCGCTTTCGAGTTGGGAGCGCCGGCCAGTTTGGCAAGCTTTGCCAGCTTCCGATTGTCGATCCGGTCGAGCCGCCCGGGGCGATCCGCCAGCAACGGATGACGCTCCTTGGCGTATCCAGGCATCCTCATTCCACCCTGTGCTTCGCATATTGCTTCGAATTTTCGCAGAGCCCGGCCGTCAACTATCGTTGCCCGTGCGACACTCGCACCCCCACCGGCGGGGGCGCGACCGCCCAGCTCGAGGAGTGCGCCAGCCAAGCGACAGGCGCGCTCGCTTAGATCGGCCGGCGCGTCGGCGGCGCCGCGCAGAACCGCCAGAACGTCATGGGCCTCCAGCGCCGGACCGATGCCCCGCCCGACCGGCTGACTGCCGTCGCTCAGGATGACCTTGACAGTAAGAGCGAACGCGTTCGCTACCCTCTCCAGTCTCTGAGACAGTTGATTGGCCGCTTCAGCGCTGCGGATCTTCGCGGTCGAGCCGACCGGAACGTCGAGAACCAGATGGCTCGATCCTGCGGCGATCTTCTTCGACAGGACCGATGCGATGAGCTGGCCTTCCGTGTCTATGTCGAGAGCCCGTTCGACCCTGATCAGAACGTCGTCCGCCGGACTCAAGCGAACCGATCCGCCCCACACGATACAGCCCGATTCCCGTTCGACAACGCGCCGGATCGACGGCAGATCGAGGTCGATTGGCGCCAGCGTCTCCATCGTGTCAGCCGTTCCCGCTGGCGAGGTGATGGCGCGCGACGACGTTTTCGGCATCGTCAGCCCGTGAGCGGCCACGATGGCGACGACGATTGGCGTGGTTCTATTCCCCGGGAGCCCGCCAACCGAGTGCTTGTCGACGATAGGCGAGCCGCGCCATGACAGCCGTTCGCCCACGTCCACCATGACGCGGGTCAACGCGATCGTCTCCCGCTCGTCAAGCGGCAGCACCGCACAGGCCGTTATAAATGCTGCCAAGTGCACGTCCGAGTATCGCCCTTCGACGACGTCCGTCATAATGGCGCTGAACTCGCCATGGCTCAGTCGGTTGCCGTAGATGCGGTGCCGCAGAAGACCGAGCGAATCGACAGGCTCTGCATGGCGAACCGTGACCGCCTCACCATCGGCAGCACGCAGCCGCCGCCACGCAGCCTCCGAAAGGCCAACCTCGTTCACTGCCAGCAAGGTGCCGGCAACCTGGTAGAGGGTGGCAAGAGCTTCGTGACTGCTCGTAGCGACCAGGACCTGCGATCGCGCGGTAAGCCCTTCCGAGCGGCAGACATGGCAGTCCGTGCGCATCAGTACGATTACTTCATCCTGGGTGTGCAGGTTGAGTCTGCGAATTTTCAATAGTTGAGCGGTGTCGCCATGAGGCAGGTGCGACGCGGGTCGGTTCATGACAGATCGACCCTCTGCATCTGTTCCGGAACCATGCATGCCCATCCAAGCTCTTCTTTGATCCGGTGACGCAGCGCATCCGAGGCGCTCGGTTCGCCATGGGTAACGAAGGTCATTTTCGGCGGGCGTTCAAACCCTTTCAGCCAACGCATGATCTCGTCACCGTCCGCATGAGCAGACAGCATGGAGAGATTCTCGACGCGCGCTCTCACCGGCACATGGTCACCATGGATCTTGATACTCTCGGCGCCCCCGACCATCGCCGCACCGCGTGTACCGGCGGCCTGAAACCCCGTAAACAGGATTGTGCTGTTGGGATCGGGCGCGTATCGCTTTAGGTGGTGAAGAACCCGGCCTCCGGTCGCCATCCCGCTGGCTGAGATGATGATCTTTGGCATGGGATCGACTGTGAGGGACTTGGATTCCTGCACCTCACGCACATAGCGAGCCACGCCACAGGCACGCTTGCACTGATCAGGGGCCAGCTTGTGATCTTCAAGATGTCGGCAAAGCATCTCGCTTGCGTCGATTGCCATTGGACTGTCAAGGAAGACTGGAACATTCCCGAGCCTGCCGGTCGCCTTCAACTGCTCCAAATGGAAAAGCAGCGACTGTGCTCGCCCCACGGCAAATGCCGGTATGACAACGGTCCCGCCGCGGCTGACTGTCTGATTTATGATGTCGCCCAGGATCGCGCTCGGGTCTCTGCGGTCATGGCGGCGATTGCCATAGGTCGATTCAACGACCAGATAGTCGGCGTCGCGGACTCGGCTGGGGTCCACCATGATGGCATCGTCGTAGCGGCCGAGGTCGCCGGAGAAAACGACCGAGGTATTGCCCCAACTCAGCTCGGCGATGGCCGCGCCAAGGATATGGCCGGCCCGGCGCAGACGAACACGGGCTCCGCCGGGCAGCTCTCGGTCACGCTCGAAGGGCAATGAGACAAACCGATCGAGCGAGGCCTGCGCCTGCTTAAGCGTATAGAGCGGCAATGCTGGCCTGTGTTTGGAGAATCCATGTCGATTCGCGAATTCGGCATCCTTTTCCTGCAGATGTCCGCTATCGGGCAGGAGAATGCCGCAATACTCCTCCGTCGCGGGCGAACAATGGATGTCGCGCTCATAGCCGTCTCTGACCAGCGCCGGCAGATAGCCGGAATGATCGAGATGCGCGTGGGTCAGAACGATCGACCCGATCGACGCCGGAGCTATGGGAAAAGGGGCCCAGTTCTTGAGCCGAAGCTGTTTCAGCCCTTGGAACAATCCGCAGTCTACGAGAACGTGGTCGCTACCCTGCTCGAGAAGATACTTCGAGCCGGTGACCGTGCCGGCACCGCCGAAGAATGAAAGCGATAATGTCATGACACAGCACGCCCTTCGGATTGTTGGAGACTGCCCTCATGGCGCAGCACGCATGGGTCACCCCGCCCCTGGATGGCGGCTTCTTCCGCGCTGTTCAGCACTCCCCCCAGTCCGGGGCAGATGCGCGCGGCTGCCGAGACGATATGCGCCCACGTGCATCCGTTGGCGAACAGCATGCCATCCACATCGAACGTGCCGCCACGATTGATGAAGCCCAGGGCTGTTGTCCTTCCCGGCCCACCATCAAGCCGCCGCAACAGACCGAGCAGGACCTCCGGGCGTGTATGGGTAACCAATATCCGCGGGACGTCGGGAGGGAACAAGGCAGAACATACCGCATCGTTGTTTACAAAGCGGCTCTCGATCTCGTCGCGTGGATGCCTGAAGCGGCCCGGCTCGACGACGCAGGTCACGCAAACTTTCTTGCCAGCCCGCGTAAGCCGGGCACGGGCGCGAAGCGCTTCCGCAAGCTGATATGCACCTATTGCCACCAGTTGGATGTCGCAGGCGCCAGGATCGCCAGCCACATGGGCGGCGCCCACAGCAAGGGCGCCTTGGGCTCCAGCGCCATCGAAGCGGTTCGCAATGGAGCGCTTCGGAGCCACAATGCAGCCGATCTGGCCATGGCCGGAGTAGATCTGCCGCAGAGCCTCTACAGCGGTATTTGCATCCACCGGAAACATCACCCTGGAGAGGTCCGACATCTCACCCAGAAGTGCCTCCCCGATCGTGGGATCCTGATGCGATTGCTCGTTCTTGCCGTTCTCCCAGGCATGAGACGTCGCGATCAGCGGCACACCGATCCAACCAGGTGCCTTTCCGAACTCTCGCTGGTGACGTGCGAAGATGATCTCCTGCCGGAGCGCGCCGAGCATTTTCACCGCGAACGCCTCGTAGCTGACTGCGAGGTTGAGGCCGGCCTTGTTGCCCAACGCTGCCCCGATTACGGCCTCCTCGTTCAGGGCAGTGATGACCGCGCCGTCGACCGCTTCGGGTGCTCCCGATTCCGGTCGGTTAACCCGATGCTTGAGCAGGTCGAGCGTGCGTCCCATCTGGTTGCTGCGCAGCTCATCGGGGTTTCCGACGCGCATCCGCAGATTGGGATTGGCAGCGACAAGACGCACAAAATAACGGTCAATAGCGTCCATGGGCGATACTGCGGGGGTCTGTAGCTCGACCGGCTCCCAGTCTGGATCCGGCAGGATCGGAAGCGCCACTTGGCGACCGGCCAGCGCATGATCGACTTCCTTCGACCTGTGTTGCTCCTCGTGGATGGCAAAGGCCGCCACCGCGCGGTCCAGATCGGCGGAGGGTACGAACAGCTGGTTTGCGCCGGCCTGGAACTCCCGACGAGCGGCGTCGTCAGTCCGTGGATTCCCGATCAGCGGCAGATTGTGTGCGCGGTTGGTCCCCGCACCGGGGAAGCCAAATCCCTTCACCGCATGCGCAATGCCATATGGCAGCCTCACCGGGTAGCCGGCCGCGCCGCGCAGGACGCCGTCCCCGGCATCCCTCAGCTTGCGCTCTATCTCCAGGATCGCCCAGGCGTAGGCAGCGGGATCGTGGCCATCAATCTCAAATGGCTCGAATCCGCTGATCCGTAGATGCTCCTTCAGCCAGTGTGCTCCGCCTTCCTGCGCGATCTCCGTGCGTTGTTCGATCCTGCGGCCATTCAGAATCATGATGGGCGCCACCATTCCGCAATCTTCGGCGCGCCACCACCGAGGCGACCAGTCGCTGCCTCGCTGCTCTTCAAATGCCCCGTCACTGAGGAAGGCGACAAGACTTTCGCCACGCAACGGCATGTGGACATACTCGAGCTCGGCAAATCCGAGGTAGCCGCCTTCGGAGATTCCCCCGCCCGTGTGAACATTGACATGGCTGCCCAGTGGAACCGCCGGTCGGCCATGCGTATCGATCGCGTAAGAATAGAAGTCCCGCACAAGTCTGGTTAAACCATCCGCGGAGCGGTCATAGCGGCCGATCTGCATGGGCGACAAGTTGCCAACCAGCGTGTTGACCGCTTCGATCGCAGCCACGCAATGCCCTTGGCCCATGATCCAGGATCGCGTCTGCCCGGTCAGCACGTTGGCCGTCAGATAGCCGACATAGGCTGGAACCATGTTGAGGGAGCCGCCGGTGTGGCCCTCGGGAACGGGCTTGTAGTCCTCGGCACCCAGGACTCGGCCGGTGGGATCGACACGCTGCGTATACGTCATGTGGGCCACCAGCCACATGCCGGCATTGGCAAGCCGGTCTGCAGCAGCCAGCGTCCGGAAGATTGTGGCGCGATTGTGTGCCAATCCCATTTGGTCGAGGTGTTCGGCAAGCGCCAAGATCCGGCCTCGAGTCTCGGGAGAGTGCTCGATCACGCCATAGCCCCGTAGCCAATCCCGCTGATCTGCCAGAGATCGCTCGTCGTGATCGATCATGCTGTGGGCCCTTGGCAGCGTGGCCAGGCCGCGAGCGCGACCATCCACAAACCGACGATATTGACGAAGGGAACGAATATGATTGCCGCCCAAAGCGGTGAGAATCCGAGGCGGCTCAAGATCCGGCCGCTCGGATACAGGATCAAGGCCGCCGCAACTGCGAACAGGAGCCAATGCCAAATCGAGGACATATCCATCATCATTTCCATGTCGGTCATCATTGAAACCTCCCAGCCAATTCAGGCCTGAACGGGTGAAAGCCCGGGACGGACGAACACATCGCTGTCCAGACGGGTGCGCTTCAGCAGAAGCGCGTTGATAGCAACCAATGCCGAGCTGCCCGACATGGCCAGAGCCGCGATCTCCGGGCTCAGCAGGAACGGGTAGAAGACGCCCGCGGCCAATGGGAATGCGATGACGTTGTAGCTCGCTGCCCACCAGAGATTCTGGTGCATTTTGCGGAGCGTTGCCCGGGAGAGTTCGATGGCGCCGAGCACGTCGTGCGGATCGCTCCGCATCAGAACAACGTCTGCGCTTTCGATCGCCACATCCGTTCCCGCTCCGATGGCAAAGCCGACGTCTGCTTGTGTAAGAGCCGGCGCATCGTTGACGCCGTCGCCGACCATGCCGACCTTGACGCCTTGTTCCTGAAGCTCCTTTATCTTGATCGCCTTTTGACCCGGGAGGACGTCGGCCAGCACAATGTCAATTCCCAGGTCGTCGCCTATGCGCTTGGCGGTCCCCGCATTGTCGCCGGTCAGCATGGCGACGCGAACCCCGCGAGCACGCAGGCCAGCAATCGTCGCCCGGGCATTCGGGCGGGGCGCATCGGCGATCGCAATAAGGCCAAGCAACCGCCCATCGCGCGCCACGTGGACCACGGTTCGCCCCGCCCCTTTCAGCGTCTCGGCTTTTTCGGAGAGCCCCGCGAAGTCGATACTCTGCTCTTCCATGAGCCGTCGATTGCCGATGAACACTGTGGCTCGACTGACGACGGCATGAGCTCCCTTGCCTTCGATATTGAGAAAGCCGTCGATCGAGGGAATGCTCAGCCCCTCGGAACGTTCAATGATCGCAAGGGCAAGCGGATGATCGGATCCACTCTCGACCGCGGCAGCCACACGCAGCACCTCGTCGACGGCGATGCCGTCCGCCGGCGCCACTTCCACGACTTTGGGCTGACCCATGGTGAGCGTACCGGTCTTGTCGAAGGCAATGATGCCAAGCCGGGTCGACTCCTCCAACGCCCCGGCGTTCTTGAAGAGAATTCCGTGCTGGGCGCCAAGGCCGGTTCCGACCATGACGGCCATCGGTGTTGCCAGGCCAAGCGCGTCTGGGCAGGCAATCACGAAGACGGTGATTGTCAGGGTCAGCGCGAACAGGAGCGACTGCCCCAACCACCAGTACCATGCAATAAAGGTGGCTATCCCAATCAGAATTGCCGCCAAAACCAGAACCTGCGATGCGCGATCGGCCAAGAGTTGGGCCGGCGCTTTCGAATTCTGCGCCTCCTGCACCAATTTCACGATCTGTGCCAAGGCGGTGTCGGCACCTACCTTGGTCGCTCGGTAGCGCAGCGTGCCGCTCTTGTTGATCGTCGCCCCAATAACGGCATCCCCTATAACCTTGGTGACAGGCATTGATTCGCCGGTCAGCATGGACTCGTCGATGGTTGACTCGCCGTCGGTCACCTCTCCGTCGACCGGAATCTTGTTGCCGGGTCGCAGAACGACGATGTCGCCGACCACTACCTCGGCGGTGGGAACCTCGCTCTCCTTTCCGTTGCGCATGACCGTTGCCATCGGCGGAGCCATGTCGAGCAGCGTCCGGATTGCCGCCGACGCGCCAGCGCGGGCTCGCATCTCCAGCCAATGGCCGAGCAGGATGAAGACCAGCAGGACCGCCGAGGCTTCGTAGAACTGTTGTCCCTCATAGAAGAACGTCGCCCCAACGCTGAAGAGATAGCCCGTCCCGACGCTCAGGATGACAAGCACGGCCATGTTCAGTATGCCGTGGCGCAAGGCACGATAAGCCGCGACCAGGAACGGCCAAACCGGGTAGAGAATTGCCAGACTCGCGAACACGAACATCATGACTTCGGCGTCCCACCCGAAAGGTGTCCGCAGCCACGGCTCGCCCATTCCCATCGGCGACATGGCGAACAAAGGGAGGCTGAACACCAGGCTGATCAGGAATCGGTTGCGCATGTCCCTGACCATGGCCTGCATGTCCATGCCGGCGCTGTGGCCCATCTCGTGTGCCGCCATGTCATGAGATGGCGTTTGGGCTACTGTGGATCCCATATGGACATGCTGTAGATGGCTGCGAATTGCCGATGGCGCCTTCGGATGAGCAGGCGGCACAGCCGTACTATCCGGAACACAGACGTGCCGCGGCACCGCCTCGCCACGGCAATGAAACCCACAAGCCTCGATCTCCTGTCGAATGGTGGCGACATCTGTCTGGGCTTCATCAAAGATCACGGTTGCCGTCGTTGAAGCTGCGTTCAACTCCACATCCAACACTCCCTGCGTTCTGCGCAGGTGCTTCTCGATAATCAGGGGATCCAGAGCGACAATGAGGTCCCGGATTTCAACGGTGGTCTTCTGCATTCTGCTTCTCCCCGATGCCGGCGTTGCATATCCTAAGCGCTGCGAGAGTCACTAAAGTTCCGCATGATCCTCGACCACCTTGGCAGAAACGCGGGGACGCTGGCCGCATACTGGGTATACGACCAACCCCATTCTGCGCGTGCTTCACGCTCTTCCTGTCTTGCCAGGCGCACATACATCACAATGAGAACCGGATACATCGCGAGCGTAAGCAACGTGGGCCACTGGACAAGGAAGCCGGTCAAAACCAGGATGAATCCGACATACTGGGGATGACGCACGTAATCGTATGCGCCTGTTGTCGCCAGACTCTTGGTCTGTTGAGCGGCATATAGGACTCGCCAAGCCGATGCGATCAGGATAAAGCCGCCGCCGATAAGTATGAAGCTCAGCAGATGGAATGGGCCAAAATGCGGATTTGCCTTCCATCCGAACATCATCTCGAGCAAATGGCCCGCATCATGAGATAGCCAGTTCACCTCCGGATACCTGCTCTGCAGCCAGCCGGAGAGGACGTAGATGCTGAGTGGAAAGCCGTACATCTCCGCGAACAGCGCTACCAGAAACGCACTGAAGGCGCCGAAGCTCCGCCAGTCCCGCTTGGTTGTCGGTTTGAAGAAGCTGAAGGCGAAGAAAATGAAGATGGCGGCATTCAGAATCGCGAGACCCCAAAGACCGTAGGCAGGTGTTTCCATGTCCACGATCAGTCTCCTTCCTTGGTCGGCTTGGGGTCGGCGCCGTGGCCGCCGTGACCTCCGTGTCCACCGTGCATGAACAGGTGCAGCAGGGGACAGGCCAGGATGAGAAGGTAGGGCAGGAAGCCGAGCACATGTGCGCGATGCTCGGACATCAAGAGGAATGCGCCAATGACGAGAAAAATGGCAAGGCCAATGGCCGTTTTGGATCTCCAGAAGCTGGGAGGCTTTTGGTTCGCATAGTGTTCATGATGGTCATGGCCTGTGTGGCCAGGCGGCATCATTCGATCTGGCGGGTCGGTCGGCATGGTATGGATCCTTTCCGCAGGTGGCGGTTGCCCATCGGTTGCATCAGCGGGCGCTACATCATGCCCATGACGACTGGCATGATGAGTTCATCAGCACTCTGGCGCTGATCGTCGTCCAAGGATTCGTAGAGGGGTTTCAGCGTCGTTCGGATGCGCTGAAGATGGTCGAGATGCGCATTCAGCACACGCTCGTGACGGTCCAACCGGTCGAGCACGGAGACCGGCGGTTGTTTCATACCTGATGCCACCATCCCCCGCATCTTTTCTGCCATGTCTCGCGTTATCTGCGCGTCGCTGCGCAGGGTTGTGGCGAACGCCTCCCAGGCGGGCTCTTGAGCAGGTATGATCCGCAGCTCCGCTTTCAGGAACGCAATGCGGCCCTCGATATGCTCGGGCGCCATCATTGCGCCCATGTCGCCCATCATGGACATCATGCTGCCAGTCATCATGCCCATCCCGGGCTGCACATTCGGCGCAGCGGTAGGAGACTGGATGTCAGCCGGATCGGAGCCCGGATGGTGGGCCTCCTCGGCGGATGCCGGGCCGGTCAATGACAGAAGCGCTCCGAGCAGGAGGGCCTTTGAAATGGGGTTCATGGTGTCTTGCTCCTCATCTACTGAGTAAAAGTCATCTATCTCCGCAGCCGGTGGCGCGCGGCGTGGCCGACCAACGATCGGCGCCGCCGCGCGGTGCGTCACATGTTGCCGGACCGGAACGTAATGCCGTTGGGACCTTTGCCCACCGGAACGGTGTCGGTCACGACGAGCGTCGCGGTGTCGATGATCGAGACCGTGCCATCGACGATGTTGCTGATGAACACGTAGCGGCCGTCGCTGCTGATCGAGACGCCATGGGCGCCGGCACCCGTCCGGATTGTCGCGGCGAGGTCTCCGCGCGCGACGTCGATCACCGAAACGGTGTCGGCGGGCTGGCTTTTCGTGCCCTGGTTGGCGACGTACATGAATGCGCCATCAGGGGTGGCGTATACCTGGATCGGATTGCTTCCGACGGGGACCTGCGCGACGACCGACCGAGAGACCGTATCGATAACCGCGACCTTGTTTTCATCGCGCAGCGAGACATAAACGCGGCTTCCGTCGGGTGTGAACCCCACCTGGACCGGCGCCTTGCCAACCGGAATTCGCGCGACCTCGGAAAGGGTGTCCGTATCAACGACCGATACGGCGTTATCCTCGACGTTGGCGATGTAGGCCCACTTCCCGTCTGGACTGATCCGAAGGCCGTGGGGGAATTGGCCCACGGGGATCTTTTGAACGACCTCATTCCGATTCAGATCGACCAGTGCAACGGCATTCTCGCCCGCCAGCGTGACGAACGCTCGAAGCCCTTGAGGGTCGGTCACGACGTGCGCAGGGTGGTCGCCCACTTCGATGGAGGCGATCGGACCGGCGCTCAGCTTGGCGGCATTGAATACGAGCAATCGACCTGGCGCTTTGCCTTCTTCGCCGGCGGCATCGTGACCATGACCTTCTGCGCCTTCGGCGGGATCTCCCACAGCCAGCAACCAGACTTCATCTGGCGTGATCTGGACGTTGTGCGGAGAGATCGGCATCGGAACGGTCTCGACCTGCCCGTTTGTCAGATCGATCTGGCTGATCGAGTTGCCATACTCGTCGGCCGTGTAGACGAAGCCGGTTGGACCTTCCAGTTGCGCCGCCTGATCGGCAAACGCGACTGGAGCTGCCATTACGACGACGCTCGTCGCAATCGCCGCAAGTGAGCGGCGGAATGCTCGGGAGCTTCGCCACAGGGCCGCTCCTGATGCTGGTACAGCTTCGCCGTTTGAATCGTTGAAGCGCTCTGGCGTGATCATTGCGATGTTCCTTTCGCTTTCATCGCGTTGCATGGGCTGCATAGTTCTTGCGCGCCATGCAACAAAGCGGCTGCGGGAGCCAGTTTGCCTGGATCAGTCGAAGCTCGACTGGCCCTTTGGCACAACGCACTCATGCCGTGGTGCGCGCAGCCCGGATTGCCTCGGTCCTGACAGGCCGATTGTCTACTTGAGCGGCGAAGAGAGCGGCGCCGGGTTGCGCCGATGAATGGCGTCGCGAAACACGAACCACAAGGCAACTCCCACCACTGGAATCAATGAACCGAAGCACAGTTCAATTGAGCCGGCGCGGGATCGCGCGGCTCAGAACATCAGTGCCACGAGTTCTGCGGTGGTTGAGGCTGGGGTTCGATTACCTGAGAGGGGTGGATTTGATCGCGCCGGTGGACGACATAGTGCGGTGGGTAGTCGAGGCTTGCAACGACATCCTCGGTCACCGCGCATACCGGGCAATTGGCCATCAAATGGCAGGGGTTTTTGCCCTTTTGCTCATTGGGCGGACATGTGTTGCCGTGATCTGCGGCATGGTCAGCGTCATCAACGAAAAAAATCGCCGACGCGCTTTCGACGGCGCCAGATGCCATAACAGGCGCATTACCCTGATAGAGCCAGACAACAGCGATCAAGGTCAAACCGCCGGCAATAATCACCAGCCGCTTGAGCGCGGCGGCAGGACCAGCGATTGACATCCGCGTTGCCATTTGGATTGCAGGCGCTCCAGCACCGCTACGACAGGCTCCAACACACTCATGGTAGTATGGGTCTCACAGGGTGCAACAGCAAGCAAAGTTATCGCGGTGCGACAACAATGCCCCGAGGAACGCACCTGGGCGTCGATGCGGCGCCTTAACGGTTGCGGCGGACTGGCGATGCAGCATTGCCCCGCGCGCTGATTGATTGGCTATCGTAAATGATCAGGCGGTCCGTGCAGCTCGGAGCTCTCCGCTTGGCGATGTTGCATCTCACTTGCACCGGCCAGCTTGGCGGAACTCAGAAAGAAAAGGTTAAGGGGGACCCCCGGGTCCGGCCGGGGATCCCCTTTCAAAGACGTCGTGCCGCTATTTGGCGAGACTGACCTTGCTGAACATTCCGCCCGCATAGTGACCGGGCATTTGGCAAGCCATCTCGATATAGCCCTGGATCGGCTTGTTGAACGTCCAAATGATCTCCTTGGTTTCGCCAGGCTCAAGCGTCACGGCGGACGGATCGTCGTGATGCTTCATGTCCGGCATCTTCTCCATCATGAGCGCATGAGCGCGCTGGGTCGGGGAATCGCCCAACGCAAACTCATGCGGCATTTCACCCTTGTTGGTCACAACGAACTTGATGGTCTCACCGAGCTTGATCTCCAAGCGCTCGTGGACGAACTTCATCTCGCCATCGGCATCGTGCGCTTCGACGAGGATGGTGCGGGTGACGTTTTCCGGCTTTCCCGGCTCGCCGAAGGTATGATCCTTGGCATGACTGGGGCCGGCATAGGCCGGCGTCGTCAGGAGAATCGATGCGACGGCAAAGAGCGCGCCGAGTTTGTGCATACGCAGCATTTCAGGTCCTTTTTTTGGTGGTTTCGGTCTTTTCCGGTTGGACAGAGCTACGACTTGAGCTCGTAGGCGACGGTCCCTTCCGGGTGTTCATACCAGCCCGGATCGACATAGCTCCCGGGCTTGGTATCCTTGCGAACCTTGACGACAGTGAACATCCCCCCCATTTCGATGGGTCCAAAGGGACCTTCCCCGGTCATCATCGGCAATGTGTTTTCGGGCAGGGTCATGCCCATGGCCGCCATATCCTGCATTTCGGCCATGCCGTTCTCGCCCATCGGCATATACATGTAGTTGGGCAGGAGGTTGGCGATCTTCGGCGTCGCCGATTTCTGGCGAACGCCCATCATATTGGGAACTTCGTGCCCCATTGGACCCATCGTGTGATGGGATTTGTGACAGTGAAATGCCCAGTCGCCTTCGACATTGGCGTCGAACTCGATAGCGCGCATGGCACCGACCGGAACGTCGACTGTCACTTCCGGCCATTGGGCGCTCGGCGGAACCCATCCACCGTCGGTGCCTGTCACCCGGAAATCATAGCCGTGTAGATGGATCGGATGGTTGGTCATTGTCAGGTTACCGATCCGAATCCGGACACGATCTCCCTTCCGGACGACAAGATTGTCGATCCCCGGAAAGACGCGGCTGTTGAACGTCCACATGTTGAAGTCGGTCATCTCCGCCGTATTCGGCGTGAAGGTGCCGGGATCGATGTCCCAACTGGCGAGCAGGAAACAGAAGTCTCGATCCACCCGGCGGCTTCCGTCCCGCGGATGAACAATGAACATGCCCATCATGCCCATCGCCATCTGGACCATTTCATCCGAATGCGGGTGGTACATGAAGGTGCCGCTCTTTGTCAGCGTGAACTCGTAGACGAACGTCTTGCCCTTCGGGATGTGCGGCTGGGTAAGGCCGCCGACGCCATCCATGCCGCTCGGCAGCAGGATGCCGTGCCAATGGATCGTTGTGTGCTCGGGTAGCTTGTTGGTGACGAAGAACCGGACTCTGTCGCCTTCAACAGCCTCGATGGTCGGGCCAGGCGAGGCGCCGTTGTAGCCCCAGCAATTCACCACCATTCCAGGCGCGAACTCGCGTTGAACCGGCTCGGCGACGAGGTGGAACTCCTTGACGCCATTGTTCATGCGCCAGGGCAGCGTGCCGCCATTGAGGGTCACCACCGGCGTATAGGATTGACCGCCCTGCGGCGAAACCGGGGTGCGCGTCGCTGGGTCGTCAAAGCGTTCCGGCTCGGCTGGCGCAGCGGCCGCGGCACCAATGAGTCCGGCACTCGCGGCGAGGCCTACGCCGGACATGGAGAAGAATTCTCGACGATTCATGTTTATCTCCCTTGTTCCGGCAGTTTTCCGCCGACCGACTGCGCAAGCTCGGCCTCGGCGATCCAGTAGTCACGGAGCGTTTCGACGTACTCGCGGCCGGCTTCGATTTGCTCGCGCGTGTCGTCGATCAGGTCATACACACCCATCAACATGCCGTTGTACTCGCGTTGCGTTTCTTCGAGGACGGCCTGTGACGCCGGCAGCACGACTTCCTGCTGATATTTCGCGATGTCGTAAGCGGTCTGCAGCGCCGCATAGTTCTCGCGCACCTCCGACCGGGCCTCGATCGAGACCTGCCACGCATCCCAGCTCTTGCGATCGGCCAAAGTGTCGAACCGATGAATGAGCGCGTAGTCCTCCAGATTGCTGTACACTGGCTTTTGCGGTGGCAGGTCCGGCAGGCGTTCCGGCGATGTCCAGCCGATGCTGCCACCCCACAGACCGAGGATGCGATTCAGCTCTTCGCGGGCACGGACGGCCTCCAGCTGCGCGTTCGCCAATGCCTTGACGGTTTCCGCGTGTGCGATGTGCTGAAGCCCCTGATCGCGACGGCTGGCAGCACCTGCGAGGTACTGTTCGTTTGCCAATTCGGCGGCGGCCTGTGTTGCCGTGCCGACCTGCCTCATCATCGCCGCAAGCTGTTCGGCGGCAACGGCTTCGAAGTAGGCTTTGCGGACTTCTTCACCGACTTCGATGAAGTCGTGCGCCACGTCGAGGTATTCGTCGGCAAACTTGAAGCGATGCTTCATGTTGACCGATTTCATGAGCGCCAGATGTGCTGCTTTCCAGTCGAGTGACGTCGCTGCGGGATCCGACTCCTCCTTGGCGGCTTCCGAGATGTCGGCGACCAGGTCGGCATCCCAGATCTGGTATCTCTGGTAGTGGCGCTGAAGCTTTGGCGTGTTCAGCATGGCGATTTCCATCGCCGCCGAAAGCGAGAGGGGTTGGCCTAGCAGCTCTCTGACCCGACCTTGCACCGCCTCCTGATAGTCCGTGGGCGAAGGAATCGGATGGCGATCAAGGAAGTCGGCTCGGTCAACGACGCGGTCGGTGTCGGGGAAATTGTCCGTGGTCGTTGCGGCGCAACCGCTCGCAAGGAGAACGATGGACCCGATCAGGACATACCGAAGAGATGTCCCCGTCTTGAGCACTGTGCGAAAGCGGTTGTTCATTGTGCGTCCTCCGGCGTCGCACCGTGATCCATGCCCGGCATCTCGCTAGCGGGCATCTGGTGGGCGCTGTGGTCCATTTCCATCATGCTGTCCATCTCGGCGACGGGATCGGCGGCCTCGCCAGACGGAGCTGGCCCGTACGATGGGCGCACCGCGTCCCGGCTAAGCAGGGGAACTGCAAGTTCCAGGGCATTGACTGGCGGTGGGGTCGCCGAACCTGCCGGTTCAGCAGGGTGCTTTGGCAGCTGCTCTTGGCTCAGAGCTGCGGTGATCGAGAGAGTGGCGCCGGCGATCCCCAAAAGGATCGCGTGCAGGCGATTTCCAGGCATGTTGTTCTCCAATAACGTATCGGGTACATCGCGGACCCACTTATGGCTGGTCGGCAACGTTTTCGTGGCCGTCGAAGCCACCGGTCGCTCAGCAACAGAATTCTGAAGCCGGTTTCGACACGTGGTCGACGTAATAGGGTTGCTAGAGGAGCGCTATCGGAGGTCTGAAGTTGGTCAGCCGAGCGGCCGACCGGACGAAGTCGTCGCTTAAGGGAAATGCTGGGCGGGACTTGGCAAAATTCGGGCCGTTTGCCCACAGCGGCAACAGGCATCCGGCGCAGCCGGCCGAGACACTGTGACAGACGAGTTCAGGCTCAAGGCCACTGCCGCCGAGATGCTGGTCATCCGAGTCGCTCGGAGGATGATCGGAACTATGATCCTGGATGGCCGGCTCAGCTGCCGCCGTTGCTTCGGCCGCCGGCGCGTCGCCGCAAGCGTCCGCGTGGCTAACGCTGCCTGTCATCAGGGCACCGATTAGCAGTAGAACCGCCACAGTCAGTCGAACAAAGCGAGTTTGCATCGGCCTTCGAATCAGGAGTCGCCTTGCAGCGCAACATAAGCATGAAGCCCGGTTCGTCAAGGCACGAACAGCGTGCTTCATCAAGGAACTCCAGTAACAATCCTCCGGGTTAAGGTGAAGTAACGCCGCACGAGCGACCCTTCCCATGTGGGAAGGTTGGTCGTACAGCAGTTCGTGCGTGTGTCACCTCAGTTGATGCTGACGGGCCTTCCCCTGTGGGTAGGTTTTCATAGTCCTCAGCGTTGACCTGAGGTCGCGGCCACAGCTATGGCGCTCTCATCTGCGAGCGTCATCGCCAACTCGCTGCGTCTCCGGGCCGCAAGAATGTAGAGGTCAGAACACATGTCGAAGGGCTTCGGCGCCCCAAAGAACCGCGGCATATCGAGCGGCCTTGCCAGCCCCCACGAGGGAGAGAAAGGCGTAGATGTTCATGCGGACCGTGCCGGCTATCACCGTCAGCGCATCTCCCACGATCGGCAGCCATGCGAGCAGTAGCGACCATGCGCCGTAGCGACCGAACCAGGCGCCGGCCCGGTCGAGTTGCTTCTGAGATGCAGGAAGCCAGCGCCGTGTTGCATACCCCAGGAACCATCGTCCAAGAACATAGTTCGCGGCGCTGCCCGCCGTATTGCCGATCGTCGCGGCCAGGAAGAGCGTGGCAACCGCCTCTGGCCGGTCCAGGACCAAGCCGACTAGAACCAGCTCCGAAGAGCCCGGAACGATCGTTGCTGCGAGAAAGGCGGCGCCGAGCAGAGTGAGATGGGCTGCGAGCTCGCTCATTGTTGTTGGCGGCTTGCCCGATTGATTGCGTCCTGCCGCTGCCGGATCTCAGCCGGCCAGGTGCTCTTGATGTATGACAGGATGGCGAGAATATCCTCGTCGGAAAGCGAGCTCTGAAAGGCGGGCATTGCGCTTCGATAGTCCGGGCCGGCAAACGGTTGGACGCCGAACTTCGTCAGCTGAAACAGAACTTCGTCCGGATGATGCCAGCTGTGGCCCGTCGCATCGTGTGGCGGCGCCGGCAGCAGGCCGTCCGGATGACGCTCGCGCCAATCCGGTTGGCCTTCGAGTTTCTGGCCATGACAGGATGCACACCTTGAAGCGTACAGCCCCTGGCCGAGCGCGACATGCGTCTCATCGTCGGGGCGCAGGGTCAATTCACCGGCGTCGCGAAAGCTCAGATACCCCGCGACGCCTGCGGCACTGATGGCGGCAACTGCGACGAAGATCTTTGTGGACCGATGGAGTTTCATGTGTGCAGAAGTGAACGACGTTGCACGCGTCAATGTAGCGGCCTCGCGTGCCTGCCGCCAGCACATCACGACCCCGCCCTTGACCTTCCCACGATTGGAAGCCCCATGTTCGTCCTCGTTAACCCCTAAGGAGACAATCATGCATCGCTATAGCGTTCCCAAGATGAGTTGCGGTCATTGTGCCGGAACGATTGACCAAGCTGTCAAAGCTATTGACCCTCGCGCTGACGTCACCATTGACATTCAGGCAAGGCAGGTCGCGGTTCGTAGCAGCGCCGCGGCCGAACGGATTGAACAGGCCATTCGGTCCGCGGGGTACGAGACGGCCCCGGTAACAGGCTGATCCGCCCGCCTCGGCCGATGCGCCCGCCGGGAACCCACTCCCGGACTCGCTGTTTGTTGCTTATTGGCCGAGGAGAGTAACAATGAAATACGTTAACGGTCTGGCCGCGCTTGCTCTCGTGATCGGGACCTCCGGCGCGGCGCTTTCGAGCGAATACCAGGAAGACGAGGAGGAGGAAGGCCACTTCGACTCGCCGACCTACCGGGTCATTCTGGAATCAACCGATGACCCGGCAGAGGCGCACATCCAGCGGGATCTGAAGTTCGTCGTCGAGATGTCCGAGCACCATCGAGGTGCCGTGCGCATGTCGGAGGCATATCTCGACGATCCAAAGGGCACCAATCCGTTCCTGCGGCGGATGGCCGGCGCCATCATCCACAATCAGCAGTTCGAGATTGGCTGGCTGCAGGACATCAAGCATCGGCTGAACGAAGGACCAAAGGAAGTGATGAGGATCGGCGATCAACAACTGGTGATGCTTCCGCAGGGCATCACCGGGATGGAGCACCGGAAACGCTTCCAGCCTGCACCCATACGTTCCGTCACGAACACCATCGAGAGCTCTAAGCCGATCTCGGAATTTGACCTAGTGTTCGCCAAGGGCATGAAGATGCACCACCAAATGGCCCTTGATATGGCGCATGCGTACAACAACGATCCGAAGGGCGGGAATCGCGTCATCAAAGAGATCAATCTCGGCATCCTGGCGGACCAGGCCGTCGAGATTGCGATTCTTGACGATGTCATTTCGGAATATGACGGCGATGCGGACGCCGTCGAGATCCCACCCGAGATGCACGAGATGATGGGCATGCCGATGGACCATTCGAGCATGCAGCATTGAAGCATACCACCTCTGGCACCTATGCTGCCCCAACTCCGGCGAAGATCGTGCAAGGTCACATCGCCGAGACCGTCCAGGGTGGCGCAGACATTGATCAGCGCGCCCAGGCCGAGCAGGCCGCTGGCAGTGCCGTGCGGGGCCATCAGGATCGAGTGCATGTAGGTGTGCTCGGCCACCCACTTGAGCTAGGCAATGCTGCCGACGTCCGCAGGGTCCGGCCCGATCATCCGCACCGCCTCCGTCTAGATCAGCTCCTTGAAGTTGTGGCGCAAGTAGATCTGTTCGCCGGTGTGGAACGGCGTCGAGGTCGAGAGCGTGAGTTCGTGATACGCTTGCGGGTTAACGTACGGCACGTAGTCGCCGGTCAGCATGTCCTCGAGCCACATGATGTTGTGCTTCTCGGCCGCGCGCGCGAACTTGATTGCGTCGGGCAGCATCCAGCCCGGCCGGCAGTCGAGCGCCGGGCTTCCTTGTCGCCGGTACGCTTCTGCCGAATCGAGCCTTTATAGACGGGCACCTCGTCGCGCGCCTTGCCGCCGAGCAGCTTGTACGCAGGAACGCCGGTACGTTCCCTGGCATAATGGATATCTTCGGGAGCGGCTACGGCGTCGTCGATGAGCTACATCATCCCCATCATGCCCATCGGGCAAGGATCTGATCTGCTGTTTGCTTCTGCTCTTTGGAAAGGACGCCATACAGCTGCTCTGCCGGGCCTTTGATCGCCTGCAGCATTTCCATGTGCGCGGCCATGTGCTGCTCCGCCCAGTCTAATCGATCCGGCAGGCTCATCATTATCCCGGGCTGACCCTGCGTCATCATCCCAGGTTGACCCTGCATCATCGTCCCCTGGTTGCCCATCATCATACCCTGACCCATCATCATGCCTTGGTCCATCATGCCGCTCGACATCATTTCGTTCATGAGCTCGCTCATGCGCTTCGCGTTCGCGCGGAGCGCGTCGGCATAGGCGTTCCACTGCTGACTCTGGGCGTCCGCGATCTTGAGCTCGGTCTTGAGGAATGCCAGCCGGCCTTCGATGTGCTGGGATGGGTCCATCATCGGCATCATGCCTGGTCCCATCATGTTGTTGCCCATCCAGCCCTGACCCATCATTGGCATCTGCTGGCCCATCATGGGCTGGGTTGATTGTTGCGCGACCGCGGCGGTGCTCGTCAGCATTGCAGCGACCGCCGTGGCGATCAGTAAAGCGCGCATGGTTCCCTCCTTCGGGGAAGTATCGGAAAAGGCTAGGCCATTCAGTCCCTCAGGCATTGATCTGCGTCAATTCGTAGATATGCGTAGCTCTGACCGTGCATCCGTGATGAGCGACCAGGACTCTCCGGTCATCCCGCGGCCAATTGAGTCCGCGTGGAGATCAATTCGACACGCGCCTGCCGGACAATCTGCCAGCCGCCGCTGATGCCGAGGCCGGCCATGACCGCGGCAACGATGACGTCGGGCCACCCGGTGCCGGTGCCGAAGACACCGGCGGCCGCTGCGATCACGGCGACATTGCCGATCGCATCGTTGCGCGAGCAGATCCAGACCGACCGCATGTTGGAATCACCCGTCCGGAAGCGATAGAGCATCAAGGCGACGCCCGCATTGGCGAGCAGCGCCAGCACGCCGACGATACCCATGACCCCGGCCTCCGGCAGAGTTCCGGCAATGGCATGCCAGATTGTCGAGCCCGCAACCCAGGATCCAAGCGCCAGCAGCCCGGCGCCCTTGACCAGCGCCGCACGCGCCCGCCAGGGCAACCCCATGCCAGCCACGCCGATACTGATCGCGTAATTGGACGCGTCACCCAGGAAGTCCAAGGCATCCGCCTGGAGCGAAGTGGAGTTGGCCGCCACGCCGGCAATGATCTCGCCCGCAAACATCGCTGCGTTTACCGCGAGGGCGATCCAAAGAGCGCGGCGCCAAGCCGGACTGTTCAGTGCCTTCGAGGCGCCGGTTTCGGCAGCACAATTGTCGTCATGGCAGCATCCGGACATTCGACCTCCGTGGAGCACTGGTAAGCCGTGATCCGACCCCTTATATGGACCCTGTAGCAACTACAGGGTCAAGGGGCGGCGGAGTTCAATAGCCATGACGCAAACTCTGTCTATCGGATATCTCGCAAAGGCGACGGATACGAAGATCGAGACCATCCGCTACTACGAGCGGATCGGCCTATTGCCGAAACCGGCACGCACCTCCGGCAACTATCGGAGCTATGACAATCCGCACCTCACGCGCCTCGTGTTCATCCGGCGCGCACGCGAACTCGGCTTCTCGATCGGGCAAGTGCGTGACCTTCTAAGTCTGTCCGATCAGAAGGATCGCTCATGTTCACAGGTCGACGCGATTGCCCGTGAGCATCTGGCGGGGGTCGACGCCAAGATCCGACCGCTCAAAGCATTGCGCCACGAGCTGGATTCCATCATTCACCAATGTCACTTGGGAACGATCGCGGAGTGCCGCATCATTGATGCGCTTGGCGCGAAATCGATCAGCTGAGGTGAACCGAGACGTCCTCGGAACGAGGATCAATCTAGGCAGTTCGCGGGCCAAACAGGACGACCGCAGCTCCAACCAGGCAAATGACGGCGCCGGTCAGATCCCATCGGTCCGGCCGCACGCCCTCGACCATCCAGAGCCAGACCAGTGACGCGATGATGTAGAGGCCGCCATAAGCCGCATAAGCGCGGCCTGCCGCGTCGCTGTCCACAAGCGTCAGCAGATAGGCGAAGATGATCAGCAAGATGAAGCCGAGCGGCAGCCACCAGATCGATTTGCCCAGTTGAACCCTTACCGGTCCGGCTGGATCTCTATCCGGATCACGTCCGCCGCCAACGGATAGGAAAAACCATCCTTCGCTTCGGTGACGGTGTTCTTTTGATCGACGCCCTGGTTGGCGCTCTTCTGACGAGGCGCCTGATCCGCCCCGGCACCTGGCTGTTGATCGATCTCTGTTCCGGCATCAAAGAGCCGAACCCATGCGGTTAGATCACCGGCAATCGCCTTGCCGTCTCCATCGAACAGACTGAGAGTACCATTCGCTGGAGCGAAGAACTTGTCATTCGATTGGACAAACATTGTTGCAAAGGAAAGCCGATCGCCCGGCCTCGCGGTGATCGTGAACTCGAGGCCTGGCGCGAACATGCCAGCGTGCTCACCGTACTTCGCCTGAAGGATTTTCTGCAGCGGCTCGAAGTTGCCATCCTCGGCCAATGACTGAAGCTCGGCCGATGCGAGTTTGCCAGGCTCGACAATTGACGCTGCCGGATCCACAAGAAATACACCGGGCGCGATCGGCGCCTTGACCGCCGTTGCGCCCGGAACCTTGAGCGTATCGTTCTTGCTGACATTCGTGATCTTGATTGTGAACGTCGTCACGTCCGTCGCGGTCGCCGCCATCGCTGGCGTAGAAAGTCCGAAGGCCAGGACCGACCCGGCGATCAATAACAGGCTGCGCATGTGCCACTCCAGTTTCAAAGGGATGCTCGACATCAAACATGACGCGCTCCGGTCCAGCATTAAAATGCCGACCCGGCATCGTTACGATGCTTCAGCAATGTCTCAGTCTGAATCGGCCAACAAAGGCAGCGTCGCAGCCGTCATGCGCCTCGTCGACCTCCTGCCAGGCTGACAGAGCCATCGCCGGACAGCACAAGTTATCTCGGCTGGGCTGCGTCGTCATGCACGGTTCGTCAGTCCAGCCGCTTACTCGGCCGGTGCCACAACTGCCGGTCTTTGTGCCGTCTCCAAGCCAAAGCCTTTCACCAGCGCATAGACCGCCGGAATCACGATCAGGGTCAGCAGAGTCGAAGATACCATGCCCCCGATCATCGGCACGGCGATGCGTTGCATGACCTCCGAGCCGGTGCCGTGGCTCCAGAGGATCGGCAGCAGGCCCGCCATGATAGCGACGACAGTCATCATTTTTGGCCGCACGCGCTCGACCGCGCCTTCCATGACGGCAGCGTAGAGATCCGCCTTGCTGAGGCTTCGACCTTCGGACGCACGCCGCTCGGTCGTGCTCTTCAGCGCATTGTCGAGATAGATGAGCATGACCACCCCGGTCTCGGCGGCAACGCCGGCAAGCGCAATGAACCCGACGGCAACGGCGACGCTCATGTTGAAGCCCATCCAGTACATCAGCCAGAAGCCGCCAACCAAGGCGAAGGGCAGCGACAGCATGACGATCATCGTCTCGGTCAGGCGGCGGAAGTTGAGGTACAGCAGCAGGAAAATGATGAGCAGCGTCACCGGCACGACCAATGACAGCCGCGCCTTGGCGCGTTCCAGATACTCGAACTGGCCGCTCCATTGCGCAAAATAGCCGGGTGGAAACGACACCTCGCGCTCGACCGCCTGCCTGGCCTCGGCCACATAGCCGCCGAGATCGCGACCGCGGATGTCGACATAGATATAGAGTGCCAGCAGTGCGTTCTCGGTCCGGATGGTCGAAGGGCCCTGTGATAGCTCGATCCTGGCGAGCTGACCGAGTGGAATCGCCGATCCGGATGGGCTGTCGACCAGAACCTCCCGCGCGATCGTTTCCGGATCGCTGCGGAACGCGCGCGGGTAACGCAGATTGACGCTGTAGCGTTGCCGCCCCTCGACCGTCGTCGTCACCGCCTCCCCGCCCAGCGCCATGCCGATCGCCTCCTGGAAATCGGCGATCGAGATGCCGTTGCGGGCCAATGCCGCCCGGTCCGGCAGGATGTTGAGGTAATAGCTGCCGACGATCCGCTCCGCGAAGGCGCTGGTGGTGCCCGGCACCTTGCGGACGACGGCTTCGATCTGCCGGGCCAGACCTTCCATCTCGGCGAGGTCCGTGCCGATGACCTTGATGCCGACCGGGGTGCGGATGCCGGTCGACAGCATGTCGATGCGCGCTTTGATCGGCATGGTCCAGGCGTTGCTGACGCCGGGCAGCTGCAAGGCGCTGTCCATCTCCGCAATCAGGCTGTCGATCGTTGTCCCTGCCGGCCACTCCGATTCCGGCTTCAGGTTGATGAGGGTCTCGACCATCTCGGTCGGCGCCGGGTCGGTGGCGGTCGCGGCTCGCCCGGCCTTGCCGAAGACGGATTCCACCTCCGGGAACGACTTGATGATCTTGTTCTGGGTCTGCAGCAGTTCCGCCGCCTTGGTGACCGACAGGCCCGGCAAGGTCGTCGGCATGAACATGAGTGTCCCCTCGTTCAGGTTCGGCATGAACTCCGAGCCCAGGTTCTTGATCGGAATCCAGGTCGCCGCCAAGGCGACCAGCGCCAGCAGGATGGTCAGGGTCTTGGCCCGAAGCACCAGACGGATGACCGGCCGATAGATCCAGATCAGCAGCCGGTTCAACGGATTCTTCGCTTCCGGCACGATCTTGCCGCGCACGAACAGCAGCATCAGCACCGGCACCAGCGTGATCGACAGCAGCGCAGCGCCGGCCATGGCGAAGGTCTTGGTGAAGGCCAGCGGATGAAACAGGCGGCCTTCCTGGGCCTCCAGGGCGAAGACCGGCAGAAACGAGACCGTGATGATGAGCAAGCTGAAGAACAAGGCCGGCCCGACCTCGACCGCGGCATCGATGATCACCTGCGTCCTTGGCTTGCCGGGCGGCGCATGCTCCAGGTGCTTATGTGCATTCTCGATCATGACGATGGCGGCGTCGATCATGGCGCCAATGGCGATGGCAATACCGCCGAGACTCATGATGTTGGAGCTGACCCCTAGCAGCTGCATGACGATCATGGCGATCAGCACGCCGATCGGCAGCATGATGATGGCGACCAGCGCGCTGCGGACATGCAACAGGAACACGAAGCAGACCAGGGCGACGACAATGCTTTCCTCGATCAGCGTGCCCTTCAGATTCTCGATGGCGCGATAAATCAGGTCCGAACGATCATAGACCGCCTGGATCGTGACCCCATCCGGGAGGCCTTTGCCGATCTCGGCGATCTTGGCCTTGACGTTGTCGATGACATCCAGAGCATTTTCGCCGAAGCGCTGCAGCGCGATGCCCCCGACGGCTTCGCCCTCGCCATTCAGCTCGGTGATGCCGCGCCGCTCATCCGGACCCAACTCCACGCGGGCAACGTCCTGCAACAGGACCGGCGTGCCATTCTCGACCTTGAGCACAACCTGCTTCAGGTCATCGACATTCCGCAGATAGCCGCGACCGCGCACGATATACTCGGCCTCGGTCAATTCGACGGTACGGCCGCCCACATCCATGTTGCTGTCGCGGATGGCATCCCTGACCTCCTTCAGCGAGATGCCGTAGGCACGCAGGCGCTGAGGGTCGGCGACCACTTGGTACTGCTGCGCGAAGCCGCCGACGCTGGCGACCTCAGCGACGCCGGAGGCCTTGGCGATCTGGTAGCGGGCAAACCAGTCCTGGGTCGAGCGGAGCTCGGCCAGGGACTTCTGCGCGCCCTGCAGCACGTACTGATAGACCCAGCCGACGCCGGTCGCATCCGGACCCAGGGACGGTGTGACGCCCTGCGGCAGGTTGCGCTGAGCGAAGTTGAGATATTCCAGCACGCGGCTGCGCGCCCAATAGATGTCGGTGCCGTCCTCGAAGATGATGTAGACGAACGAGACGCCGAAGTACGAGAAGCCACGCACGGCTTTGGAGCGCGGCACGCTGATCATGGCGGTAGTCAGCGGATAGGTAACCTGGTCCTCGACCACCTGCGGCGCTTGGCCGGAATATTCGGTGTAGACGATGACTTGGGTATCGGAGAGGTCCGGAATGGCATCGAGCGGGATGTGCCGGACGGCATAGATGCCCCAGGCGACCAGGAAGGCCGCACCCAGCAGCACAAGCAGCCGGTTGTTCGCCGACCAGCGGATAATCGCGGCGATCATGGCTGAGCCTCCGGCGTATCCGACGGTTTGTCGCCGGCCGTGAAAGCCTTCAGTGCTGCCTGCAAGTTGCTTTCCGCGTCGATCAGGAAGTTGGCGCTGACGACCACCTTGTCACCTTCGGACAGGCCTTCCAGGACCTCGGCGTAGCCATCGGCCCTGCGGCCAGGCTTCACCTCGCGTGGCTCGTAGCGGCCCTCGCCGCGCTCGACCAGGACCGCTTGGCGCTTGCCGGTGTCGAGGATGGCGCTCTCGGGTACCGACAGCACCTCGGCGCTCGCCATGTCGGCGGACAGCAGCACGGCAGCGTACATGTCCGCCTTTAAACGGCCGTCCAGATTATCGAGTTCGACACGCACCTTGGCTGTGCGGGTGGCCGGTGTCAGGCTGGGGTAGATGAAGCTCACCGCGCCCTTGAACCGCTCGCCCGGAAAGGCGTCCAGTTCGACTTCGACCGGCAGGCCGGGCTGCACCGACGGCAGGTCCTGCTCGTAGATTTCGGCGATCACCCAGACGTGGCTGAAATCGACCAGGCGGTAGAGTGGCTCGCCCGCCATGACCTTGGCGCCCTCGATGGCCATCTTCTCGACCACCTGGCCGCCTTCCGGTGCCGGCACCGAGATGGTGCCGGGGGCTTCCTTGGCGTCCTCGAGCGCGGAGATCTGGCTATTCGTGAGGCCGAGTGTCTTGAGCCGCTGTGCCGCAGCCGCCGCAAGGCCAGGATCGGTTTTCCGGGCCAGGATGTATTCTTGCTGCGCAAGGCGCAGCGACGGGCTGAAGAGCTCCAGCACGGCTTGGCCGCGCTTCACCATATCGCCGGTCTTGTCGATGTGGAGGCGCTGCACCCATCCGTCGAAGCGCGAGGTCACGATGGTCTGCCGGGATTCGTCCGGCTGGACGGTGCCGGTCGCGCGGATCGTGCGTGTCAGCCGGCGAAGGGCCGCCGCCTCAGTCTTGACGCCCAGCTTCTGCACCTTGTCGAGGCTGATCTTGACAATGTTGCCATCGCCGCCGGCTTCGTTCTCGTAGACCGGGATGTAGTCCATCCCCATCGAGTCCTTCTTGGGCTCGTAGGAAACGTCGGGCAGGCCCATGGGATTGCGGTAATAGAGGATCTTGCCTTTGCCGCTATCGGCGCCGACATCGGCCGGCGCGCCGTTCGGCGTGTCGTAGACCGGGAGGTAGTCCATTCCCATGGAATCCTTCTTCGGCACCGGCGAGATCTCCGGCAAGCCCATGGGATCGCGGTAGAACAGGATCTTGCCGTCGTTATCGGGGCCGTCGGTGGCCGCCGGCGGCGACGATGCTGACGATGGTGCTGCTGATGATGGTGATGGTGTCGGCGCTGCTTCCGCCGCCGGCGCGGTGCCGGTGTCCGGCAGCTGCCCAGCAGCAAGCTGTTCAAGCGCCGTACGGCCGCCCATGAGATAGATGCCGCCGACCACACCGCCGACGATCAGCAGCGCCGCGGCGAGAACCCAGAGAATCGGTTTCATAGCGAACCTCCCACCAGGCGCTCAAGTTCGGCCAGCAAGGTCTGCTGCTCGAACAGCATGCCGATATGCTCGATCTCGGCTTGCTTCAGGCGCCGGGTTGCGCCGATCGCATCGGCGAGGTCGGCTTGGTCGACCGCATACGCGCGCTGCGCTGCTTGAACGGCTTCCTGGAGCAGCGGCAGCTGCCTGGTGCGCATCGCCGCTTCGCGCGCGCTCGCCGCGCGCAGGTTCTGCACGGCTTCCTGGACCTGGTTCATCAGCTCGATGCGCGCGGTCGATGCGCGCGCCCGGGCCTCCGCCAGCTTGGCCTTGGCCTTGCCCTGCTCGGCGTGGCGCAGACCCCATTGGATCGGGATGTTGAAGCCGATCCTGGCTTCGTAGCCGGTCAGATCGCGATCTTCATCGACGACCGAGACGCCCAACGTCAGGTCCGGATACCAGTTTCTGTCAGCGAGATCCCTCGAAGCGGTCGCGCCCTCGACGGCAGCGTTCCGTGCCGCCAGAGCCGGGTTCCTGGCTTCGGCGAGCGCGACCAAGTCCTCTACATTGAGCTTGCCTGCATCGGGAACCGCGGGCAGCGCCACCGGTGGCGCCAGCGGTGCGTCAACCGCGCGGCCGATCAGAGAATTGATGCGCCCGATCGCGATCGCCTGGTCCCGCGTGGCCTCGGCGCGCGCTCCATCCAGCGTCGCGAGCTCGGCTTCGGCCTCGATGTTCTCCTGCTGGCGGCCGAGGCCCTGCGCGTACCGCTCCTTGGCGATCTCCGCCAGGTCCCGCAGCGCGTTGCCCTCCACCTCAATCGTATGGGCAGCGTGGATCGCGAGATAATGCCGGGCGAACGCGATCTTCATCTCGGCGGTCAGGTCGAGCAGCATCTGGTCGCGCTCCGTCGCGGCCTCCGCGACCCCGGCTTTGGCGATCTCGCGGCGGAGCGTGCGCTTGCCGCCGAGCGGAAAGGTCTGGTCCACCTTGTAGAAGATGCTGCCCAAGCTTTCGGGCAGTGGGCTTCCGAACTGACGGTCGATGTCCTCGAAGCTGGCCTCGAATTGTGGATCCGCGAGCGATCCCGCGATCTCGACTTCGGCCGCCGCGGCCGCACGCGAGGCGGATGCGGCGCCCAACGCCGGATGCGATTGCTCCATCGCATCGAGCAGCTGCTGCAGGTTGGCGCCCAGCTGCTCGGCCAGAGCCGGGAGCGGCGATAGAAAGTGGATAAAGACGGCAAGCGCGAGCGCCCGGCGGCCAAACATGATGTCGAACATTGAAACAATCCCGTCGCGGTCACGACCAAAGGCGCATTGCCGTCAGTCGATGACGTGAATCCGCGGCGCCGCGTTGGCAGCGTCGTTATTGCGTGGGATCAGAGGCGCGGAGGCGCCGTTTCAGGTGTGACAAACGTGGACTTGAGGGCGATAGACGATCCGTATCCGAAAGCGACGGAGCTGACGTCGGCGGCGGCTTGACTGACGATGTGGGCCGGCGCTTTCTGGATCTGGCTGGCGCAACTCGAAGCTATCTGGCAGGCGAGCCCCTTTTCCGGGCACGGAGTGTTGTTCTTGGCCGGCGCTTCGGTTGTGCAATCCTGGCACTCGACGCAATCGGCCTGCGCAGGCAGCGGCGCGCCGATCGCGAAGACGGCGATCAGGAGAGCGACGACCACATAAAGGATGCCCATGCGCATGGAGGCACCATATAGCACAGAATTGTTAACATCGCGTGCTGCAAATAGGGTTCACGTCAAGTTGACGGCCCTACCCCGACGCTTCATCCGCTCAGAGTTTCCAGGATCGGACACTCTGGAACCTTGTTTGGGCGGCAGCGCCCAGCCAGATCGGACAGAACACGTTCAAGCTTTCGAAGATCGCGGATCTTCTGGCGAACGTCCGCGATATGCCCTTCGGTCAGCGATTTGACCTCATCACAAGTCAGTTTGTGTCGGCCAGCGAGACCCAGCAGCGTGCGCACTTCGTCCAGCGAGAAGCCCAGCTCGCGTGCGCGCCGTATGAATGTCAGGCGCTGGCGGTGGTCGTCCTCATACAAGCGGTGTCGACCAGGGCTGCGGGGCGGCGCCGGCAGCAGGCCGATCCGCTCGTAGTACCGGATGGTCTCGATGTTGACGCCAGTGCTTTCCGATAGCACGCCGATCGTGATCGCCGCCGCTCTCGATTTCGTGTCCAGCCTGTCCATTTTCGAGCCTTGCATCTGTAGTTGCTACAGATTGTAGCATCTCGTTCATGATGGACAATCACATCAGCGACAGGGCCAAGAATGGCTTCCTGGCTATGGGCGGCGTGCTCGGGGCGATCGGCGCCTCTTCCTGCTGCCTGCTCCCGCTTGTATTCGCGCTGTCTGGAATCAGCGGCGCCTGGATCGGTACGCTCACGAGGCTGGCGCCATACCAGCCGCTGTTCCTCGCCTTTGCCGGGGCGAATGTCGGCTATGGCTTCTGGCGCGTCTATCGCAAGAGCCGGGCGATTTGCGGGGGGCCATCCTGCGGAACCTCGGTCTCGCATCGGATGACCAAGGCGGTGCTATGGATTGCCGCAGCCTTGGTTGTGATAGCGGCGACAACCGAGTGGTGGATTCAACTCCTGATCTGAGAAATGACCATGATTCGCATCGCGACCTGTCTGATTTTTCTTCTGTTCGCGCCATCGGCTCTCGCGGCGGAGCGCATCATCACCATGAATGTGGAGAACATGACCTGCGCAGCGTGTCCCGTGACCGTGCGGACTGCCATGAAGTCGGTGCCTGGTGTGAAAGAAGTGAAAGTCGATTTCGCGAACAAGACAGCGGTTGTCGTGTTCGATGACGCGCAGGCGACGACCGACGCCATCGCTGAAGCGTCACGCCTGGCAGGATTCCCTGCCACTGTCCGGGAATGATTGCATGAGCGAGCTGACCTCGACCATCACCTGTCCGTCATGCGGCCACCAGGCGATCGAGATCATGCCGACCGATTTCTGTCAGTACTTCTACGACTGCGCCAATTGTGGCGCGCAGTTGAGGCCGAAGGAAGGCCACTGCTGCGTCTACTGCAGCTATGGGTCCGTGCCGTGTCCGCCGATCCAGGAACAGCGGGCAGGCATTACAAGAAGCTCATGTTGCGGAAGTGCGACGCATGACTGAGGCGCGCCCCTGCTGCCCAGCGCCTCGCGCCAAGGATTGGGCCAGCGATTGGCGCATTCTCGGGACAATCTGGGGCATTCCGGCGGCGGCCATGCTTGCAGGAGGTTTATTGGAGCCATTGCCGCGCGCAGCCGTCTGGACAATCGCACTGATCTGGATGGGGGTGGCCTGTCTGGCAAATGCCCGGCGATGCCGCCGCACGCATTGCAGGTTCACGGGCCTATTCTATCTCGTCATGGCGCTGCTCGTCGTGATGCTTGCGGTCGGGCTGCTGCCGCTCGGCCGTTATGGCTGGCACGTCCTTGGCGCGGCGACCGTCCTGGGCACCGGCCTGGTGTGGTGTGGTACGGAGCGCATCTGGGGCGCATTCTCAAGGTAGGCGCGATTCAGTGCCTCGGCGCCGGCGACTCCAGGACGCGGCATTCGGGGCTTGTTGTGTGGCTGCACCGGCGGATCGTGAGGCACCAACGCGTGGCGAAGTCTGCTGGGGTCAAACTCAGACGTCGGGAGCTAGTCTGGATGGGCTTGGTTGACCCCCCGAAAGCGGACATCCCTGGCAAATTCAACCCCAATGGTCGATGAAGAACGACTGAATGGCGCGCGCCGTCGCGGCGGGCTGATCGATTGTCGGCCAGTGGCTTGCCTCGGTGAACTGGAGATTTGCCATTCCGCTCCTGGCAATCCATTCGCGGGTGTTCTCGGCGGTGCTATGCGGCGACCAGTAGTAGAGTGATGGCTGGACGCTGAGATAGGCTTGACCGGGTGCATCGCCGATGCTGAGGCGCCGCGCATCACATCCAAGCGTCCACATGGTAACAGGGTCAGCGAGCGTCATCGTTCCATGGAACCGACGCAGGATCGGTTGAGTCTGGGCCATCGTCCAGAGATCGTCCAGAAGGCGCCCTTTGAACGCGTGCGGGTCGTCGAAATCAGCCGCTCGCCCAGAGAAATACGCATCTTCTGCGGTCAGATTGCCCTCGATTGAGAACAGGCCACCAAACCGCTGACCCAGCTGCGAGGCTGCCTCCACGGCAATCATGGATCCAATAGAATGCCCGACAAGCCCGACCGGATCGGTCGAAGAGACGGCATCCGCAAGTGCCGCAACCACCTTCGCATGTTGTGCGATGGTCCGGACATCGTCCCGCGGCGGCGATGCGCCGAAGCCGGGCAGGTCGACCGCGATCAGGCGAAAGCTGTCCGCAAGCGGCGTCTCAAAGAGCGGCGTGAAGGCAAGACCGCAATCGGCAAGAGCATGAATGAAGAGAAGCGTTCTGCCGTTGCGTGGTCCCGCCGTGCGGACGAGCATTCCATCTACCAGCGCTATATCCATCGACGGCTATTGGACAACAACGCCGCAGACTGCGAATGCCCGCGCCGCGAGCGCGAATGAGCCATCAGCCCGCACATCCTGCAGCCGCTTCCGATAGAGGCGCTCAAGTTCTCCTTGGGAAGCGCGGTTGAGATCCGCCGCGAAGGCGGAGAATGGCGTGGCGCCGGCCATGAACGGGCTCCAGAACTCTTCGAAAGAGTGGAACGGCATCGTGAATTCGAGGCTCTTGGCCTTGACATCCGACAGGCCTGCTGTTGCCCATCGTTGTGTGAGTTCGTTGAGATCGGCGTTCCTCAGCGGTCGAACGTGAGTCTGGTAGCGGGCAACCTCGTCCGGCGCCAGTTCGTCCGCGAGCTGCCAGAAGATCGTCATCATGGGCATTCCGTCGCGGAAGTCCCATTTGCAGGCGGCGACCTTTCCGAAAGGCCGCGTCACACGCGCCATTTCGCCGATGGATCGATACGGATCGTCGAACTCCTGCAGCACGAGAAGACCGAGCGTCGCGTCGAATGCGCCATCACCGAACGGCAACGATTCTACAGAGCCGATCCGAAACTCCGCACGAGGATCGCTCGTCCGCCTCGCGAATGAGATGAAGGATTCGACCGGATCGACGCCTGTCGCTCTGATACTGTGTCCCGCTGCCAGCACCGCTCGCGTGAGCACGCCGGTCCCACAGCCGACATCAAGAACGCGCTCTCCGTCCTCGATACCCGCGAATTGCAGAAATAATGGCGCCAGGCGGGTGCTCCAGCGGCCCATGAACTGTTCGTAGCCTTTGGGGTCGGAGTAGCTCATGGGCTGGGCGAGTCAGTTTCAACCGGCAATCCGGCGGCTCGCCACTCCGGCAGGCCGTCTTCCAGGCGGCGCACGTTGAAGCCGCGCGCCCTGAGCAGCGCCACCGCCTCATAGGAGAGGACGCAATAGGGGCCGCGGCAATAGGCCACGATCTCCTTGGACTTGTCGAGCTTGGCCAAACGCTGCTCCAGCTCTCTGACCTGCACGTTGAGCGCGCCGGGTAGATGGCCGAGCTCAAACTCGTCCGTCGGTCGGACATCCAGGATGGTGACCAGCCCCAGCTTCATCCGATCCATGAGATCGGTGCGCGAAACCGGCTCCATGCTGTCGCGGTCGTCGAAGTAGTCGCGCACCACGCGATCGACTTCGGCCAGATTGTGTTCCGCAACGCGCCGGATCGAGGCGAGGAGATCCAAGACGGAATCGTCGGCCAATCGATAAAAGACGAACTTGCCCTCGCGCCGCGCCGCGACCAGCCCCGAGCGGCGCATGTGCTGCAAGTGCTGCGAGGCGTTGGCGATCGACACGCGAACGCGATCCGCAAGCACATCGACGCTCCGCTCGCCCTGGGCAAGCTGCTCCAGCAGCGCCAGCCGATGCGGATGCGCCACTGCTTTCGCGACCGCCGCGAACTGGGCGAAAAGCGCCTGTTTCGGACTCTCGCTTGACTTTCGGGTCATAGTGTCATTTCATCATTCAAGAGAATTATTGAATAATGAGCCAATCGCTTCCTGTCGTCAAGCGCCTGGAGCCAATGTCCTGGACTGAAACCCTGCTTGCCCATGAACCTGCGATACGTCTCGTCGCATTCGGTGGCGTGTTCGCGGCCATGGCTCTTTGGGAGGTGCTGGCTCCCAGGCGGCGGCAAGAGATTGGGCGGCTGCGCCGCTGGCCAAGCAATCTCGGCATCGTCATCCTGAACACGCTGCTCGTCCGGCTGGTCTTTCCGGTCGCGGCCGTGGGCGCGGCTATGGCGGCGGAGGCTCACGGCTGGGGATTGTTCCATTGGCTATCGCTCCCGACCTGGCTGGCCGTCACCGCGTCGATCCTGCTGCTGGACCTCGCCATCTATCTGCAGCACGTCCTATTCCATGCCGTGCCGGTGCTCTGGCGGCTGCATCGCATGCATCATGCCGACCTTGAGTTCGACGTGACCACCGGAGCCCGCTTTCATCCGCTGGAGATCGTCCTGTCCATGGTGATCAAGATCGGGATCGTGGCGGCGCTCGGCGCGCCAGCCGTCGCCGTCGTCCTCTTCGAAGTGCTGCTCAACGCGACTTCGATGTTCAATCATGGCAACGTCCGGGTGGCGCCGTGGCTTGACCATGCCCTCCGCACGATTCTCGTCACGCCCGACATGCATCGCGTTCATCACTCAGTCCTGCCGCGCGAGACCAACAGCAACTTTGGCTTTAACGTGCCTTGGTGGGACCGGCTCTTCGGCACTTACCGCGCCGAGCCAGCTGCAGGACACGAAGGGATGATCCTCGGGATCGAGCAGTTTCGCGATCCGTGCGAGCTCCGCCTCGACCGGATGCTGGTTCAGCCGTTCCGCGACGACGATCGGCTCTATCCGCTTGGGCGCCGGGAAAGCGCGACATGAGCGCACGGAAAGTCTTCCCGCGCATCTTGCTTGCGCTGGTGATTGCGAGCGCTGCGATCCTATTGGTGATCTACCGGGAGCGCATCGACCCGGCCTCGATTGAAGAGATCATCGCTGGCCTTGGGCCTTGGGCGCCCGTCGCGCACATCCTCCTCTTTACTGTCGCGACTGTCTTTTTCGTCCCGGGCGCAATCCTCGGCCTTGCCGGTGGCGTGCTGTTTGGGCCGCTTTGGGGGACCATCTTCAATCTGATCGGTGCGACGCTCGGGGCGACAGCTTCGTTCCTGGTCGCGCGCTATGTTGCGTCCGACTGGGTCCGGCGAAAGGCAGGCGGACGGCTTCAAAGGCTGATCGCCGGCGTCGAGCAAGAGGGATGGCGTTTCGTCGCCTTCACACGCCTGGTGCCGCTGTTCCCGTTCAACCTTCTCAATTACGCCCTCGGCCTCACGCGCATCCCGCTGCTGCACTATGTGTTTGCCTCGCTGATCTGCATGCTGCCAGGCACCCTTGCGTTTACATGGCTGGCCTATGCTGGCCGCGAGGCACTGGCCGGGCATGACGCTGCCATCCGCTATGGCCTGATCGCGCTCGCCCTGCTGGCCGCCATTGCCTTCCTCCCGAGACTGTTCCGTCGACTTCGTACTGCACGCGCAGATCGCCAGCGCCAGGGATTGGGAATGCACACATGACTCTCTTCCCGAAAAGGCCCTGGCTGCCAGGCGTGGCAACCATTCTGGCCGTTTTGGCCTGCTACGGGACGACGCTGGTCGTCGTTCTGCTGTCGCTGCTGGGGGTTTCGATCGCCGTCAATGAGGACGCCTGGGCAGGCGCCATCAGCGCTTTCGCCGCATTGGCGACTGTTGCCATTGCCGCCTCCTATCGGCGCCACCGCTCCATCTGGCCGACGGTCATCGCGGTGCCGGGCCTAGCGCTCATTCTCTGGGCAATGTACGGCTCGTACAGCCGAGTGATCGAGCTTGCGGGCTTCATATGTCTGATCACCGCTACCCTGCTGGACTTGCGCGTGCGCGCAATATCAAGCGCGGCGACAAATCAGGTCTCGTGGATCGAACCCGGTGATCTCGGTGATCGCCTCGCCGGCGGCGGCGCGCCCATCGTTATCGACGTACGCGGACCGGACGAATTCACAGGCCCCCTCGGCCACATACCGGACGCGCACAACATGCCGGTCGGCAAGCTACCCGAACGGCTGCGCGAGCTCGGCTCCTTGAAAGACAAGGAGATCGTGCTGGTCTGTCGAACCGACCGCCGCTCGGGCGCTTCATCGGCCGTGCTCCGGGAGGCTGGATTCCGGAACGTCCAAGTGCTGCGCGGCGGCATGGAGCGCTGGAATCAGGAGGGCCGAGCAATCGCAGGCCACACATTGTGACCCAGGAGTGAGCCATGAAAGCGCTGTTCATCCTCAACGAACCGCCTTACGGCAGCGAACGCTGCTACAATGCGCTGCGCCTTGCCAACGCGTTGCTCAAGAAAGACCCGGAATCGGCCATCGCGGTCTTCCTGATGGCGGATTCCGTGATCGCCGCGAAGGCCGCTCAGAAGACACCGGACGGCTACTACAACATCGAGCGGATGCTGAAGGGGGTGATCGGCCGAAAAGGTCAGGTCCTGCTGTGCGGGACGTGCATGGATGCGCGCGGCCTCGCCGACACCGAGCTGATGGCGGGCGCGCGGCGCAGCACCATGGACGAACTCGCCGCCATCACCCTGGAATCCGACAAGGTCATGACGTTCTGAAGCGGATTTCCTGCGTCAACGGAAGCCAAGACATGAAGTCGATCTACCTTGACTACAATGCGAGCACGCCGATTGACCCGGCAGTCGTCGCGGCGATGCGACCTTTCCTCGATCAAGCCTTTGGCAATCCGTCGAGCGGCCATTGGGCGAGCGCTCCGGCCAAGGCGGCCCTGGAGAAGGCCCGAGCCGAGGTGGCAGCCCTGCTGGGGTGCGGACCGGATGAGATTGTCTTCACGAGCGGCGGGAGCGAAGCAAACAACCTGGCGCTCAAAGGCGTATTCTTCGCCAACAGGCAGAAGGGCGATCACATCATCACCACCCAGGTCGAGCATCCCGCCATTCATGGACCTTGCCGATTCCTGGAACGGCTGGGCGCGCGCGTCACCTTCCTGCCGGTCGACCACACGGGCCGCCTTGATCCGGATAGTGTGCGGCGCGCGATCACGCCTGGCACGGTCCTGATCAGCGTCATGCACGCCAACAACGAGGTCGGCACGATCCAGCCGATCACGGAGATCGGAGGCATCGCACGGGATCATGGAATTCTCTTCCATACTGACGCGGCCCAATCCGTCGGCAAAATTCCGACAAGGGTCGACGACCTGCGCGTCGACCTCCTGACCATCGCCGGGCATAAGCTCTATGCCCCCAAGGGCGTCGGCGCTCTCTATGTTCGGCGTGGGGTCGAGTTGGAACCGCTGATCCATGGCGCAGGCCATGAGAAGGGACGGCGCGCCGGAACGGAGAGCGCCTTGCTCGCCGTCGGCCTCGGCGCCGCCTGTATCCTGGCCCGGGATCTGGCGCCCATGAAGCGCGTCCAAGCCTTGCGTGATCGCCTTTGGGACGGCATGAGGGCGCGCTTCGGCGAGGGTGTCGTGCTGAATGGCCACCCTGAACATCGGCTGCCCAATACTCTGAATGTCGCCTTGGCAGGTCAAATCGGCAGCGAGTTGCTGCAGCGTCTGGACGGCGTCGCGGCCTCAACGGGGTCCGCTTGCCATGCCGGGCGGATCGAGCTGTCCCCCGTGCTGAAGGCCATGGGCATCGCACCGGAAATCGGCGGCGGCGCAATCAGGTTCAGCCTCGGGCGCGCCACGACAGAAGTCGAGATCGATGAGGTCTTGGACCAAGTCTCGCGCAGAGTCGAACTGGTCGGCTGAATATCAGGACAGGAGGGGGAGCGGGACAATGGCTGACGAAGTTCCGATACTGGCGCGAAAGCACCATGACAAGCCCTCCGTCTTCTCGCCGGAGGGCTTGCTGCGGGAAGCACGCCGACAGAAGGGACTACCTGAGGCTGCCGTGCCGCAAGTCTGCGTTCTCGATCCGGATGGCGATATCGTGCGTCGTCTGGGCGGCGATGGCACGGCCAGGCGAGACCCCAACTGGGCTTGCTACCACACGGATCTCTATCGCTGCACGCGAGAAGGCGTCGAGCTGGGTTTGATCGGCTGCGCTGTCGGCGCTTCGTACGCCGTGCTCCTGGCCGAGCAGCTCTTCGCTTCCAGTTGCCAGTTGCTCATCAGCATGACTTCCGCCGGTCAGTTGGCCACGCTTCGCCCACCGCCTTACTTCGTGCTGATCGACCGGGCGCTCCGCGACGAGGGCACGAGCTACCACTACCTGCCGCCAACGGAATTCAGCACGGCGGACGGCGATCTCGTAGCGCTCATGCATGGCGCTTTCGCCGACGTCGGCCAACCCGTGGAACGCGGCGCGACATGGACGACGGACGCGCCTTTCCGCGAGACGGAAGCCGCCGTGGGGGCCATGCGGTCCCGCGGCCTTATGGCCGTCGAGATGGAGGCGGCTGCGCTCTATGCCTTTGCGACCGCCCGTCGCAAGCCCGTGCTCTGCTTTGCCCATGTCACAAATCAGATGGCCCAAGTTCATGGCGACTTCGAGAAGGGCGAGGCCGACGGAACGGTCGACGCTCTCGCGGTGATCGTGGCGGCGGCCAAGGCTTGGCTGCAGGCCAACAATGGCAGTTCGCCCGATCAGATGATCGCGACCGCCCGCAGCAAGTGACCGGGATGCGCACAGCGGGCTTGCCCATGTATGACTTGCCGGAGCTGCACGCAGCCACGGACGCCTGGTGGTCCGGATTGGCTCGCGCCCTGCGCCGCGAAGGCATCGAAGATGTTCCGGACTCGCTGACGCGCGACATGCATACGGAAGACATCTGGCGCTGCGAGAGCCTGCTCCTGTCGCAGACGTGCGGCTACAACATGATCGACAGTTGGAGCACCCGCCTGACCTACGTGGCCACGCCCTGCTACACCGCGCCAGGCTGCGAGGGTCCGCTCTACAGCAGTGTCATTGTCGTTCCGGCGGCTTCGGCGGCCCAAACGGTCAGTGATATCCGTGGACTGCGGTGTGTCATCAATGGATATGGGTCGCATTCGGGCTGCAACGCGCTTCGGGCAACGGTCGCGCCTTTCGCCAGAGACGGGCGATTCTTTGGGTCCGTCGTCGTCAGCGGCGGCCACGCGACGAGCGTATCAATGCTGCAGAATGGCGAGGCTGACGTGGCGGCGATCGACTGCATCACTTACACCCTGATGGCGCGCGTTCGGCCAAGGCTGCCAGAGCGCCTTCGCGTCGTCGGCCGAACGGTTTCGGCGCCTGTGGGGCCATATGTTAGCGGGCATGGCCAGTCCGGGGATTTTCTCGCTCGTTTGCGCAATGGGCTGGCCGAGGCAATGCTCGACCCGCGCCTCGCCGACGCGCGCGAGGACTTGCTGCTAGGCGGCATGGAAGTTCTGCCCATGGCGCGCTACGCCGAGATCGGACGGCTCGAAACCGAGGCGCTAGAGCTCGGATATCGCGATTTCGCGCCCTCGGGCCATTCGCGCTAACCGTCCGGGAGGTGGATTCGTGGGCTTTTACAGTGGCGTTATTCTCCCAAAGCTCTGTCATCTCTCGATGCGCAACCGGCGCCTCACTCCCTATCGCAAACGGGTCGTCGCCTCGGCAGAAGGTCGAGTGCTGGAGATCGGCATTGGATCAGGGTTGAATCTCGCCTTTTATCCGGCCGCGGTCCGGGAGATTCTGGGCTTGGAGCCATCGGCGCAGCTCGTTTCGATGGCCAAAGAAGCGGCAACGGCGTCCCCGAGCCCGGTGACGTTTATTGAAGGTTCCGCTGAGTCGATTCCACTGGATAGCAATAGCATCGATACCGTCGTCACAACCTGGACTCTCTGCACGATTCCGCAAGCAACGACGGCGCTCGATGAAATGCGGCGTGTTCTGAAGCCGAGCGGTCGCCTCCTGTTTGTCGAACACGGCTTGGCGCCCGACGAGAGCGTACGCAAGTGGCAGGATCGGCTCACTCCCGCCTGGAGATGCCTCAGCGGTGGCTGCCATCTCAACCGGCCGATTCGCAGGATGATCGAACATGCGGGCTTCCGTCTCGACCGGATCGAGACTGCTTACATGCCGGGCCCGAAGCTGATGACCTTCATGTACGAAGGCGCCGCGCGCCCAGCCTAGAGAGCGCTCCGACCGTCAAGGGAACGCATTGTGCTACCGCTTCCAGCCATTGACGAGAATGATTGAAACGCAGCATCAATGACGATGGCGGTGATGCAGGTCCGGATAGTGAGCGTGCCTGTGGGCTAGCCTGCGATGCCGATGCGGGTGACTGTGGGGCTCCGGGCCGATGGCATAAGGATGGTCGTGCTGGTGGTGCTCGTCGTGAACATGCACGTGGTCATGTTCCGTGGGTTCGTGCTCGTGGAGATGCAGGTGCCGTTCCGTAAGATGCAGCCAAAGGCCGACAGCCATCAGCGCGCCACCGGCCAGGAAAGGCAGAGTCACGTCCTCGCCTAACAGACCAATGGCCGCGCCAGCCCCGATGAAGGGCGCCAGGGAATAGTACGCGCCCGTTCTGGCGGCCCCGAGATGCCGCAGAGCGAGGACGAACAGCACGAGGGATATTCCGTAGCCGAAGAAGCCGACCACGGCCGTTTTCGCGAGAAACATGGCTGGCGGCATCTGCGTGCCCAATGCGATCGCGATGCCGACATTGACTGTCCCGGCGATCAGGCCCTTGAGCATCGCGATCTGAACGGGATCTGCGGTCGATACCTTCCGGGTCAGGTTGTTGTCGATTGCCCAAGCCAGGCATGCAGCGGCAATAAGCAATGGCCCCCATCCAAGGTCGGCGCTCAACTCTCCCGGCCACGACAACACGACCGCTCCGCCAACGATTGCGGCAGCGCCAATGAAGAGGCGGAGGTCGACGTTCTCCTTGAAGATGATCCATGCGATGCCGAGCGTCAGGACGCTTTCCAGATTGAGCAGCAAAGCGGACTGGGATGCTGGGACATGGGATAAACCAAACATCAGCAGCACGGGTCCGCACACGCCTCCTGCAAGGATGGCGGCACCGAGCCAGGGTATGTCTTGGCGCTGCAATTGGGCTTCCTCCCCGCGCCAAATTAGTCGGAGAGCGCAGAGTCCCAACCCAGACCCTAGATAGAACAGCCCGGCAAGCAGCCAGGGCGATGCGCCGCCGAGCAAGATCTTCGCGAAGGGCGTGCTCACGCCAAACAAGGCCGCGGAGGCAAGCGCGTAGACTATGGGAATCATATGCGTCCTACCGCGCATCGTCGTGCCCGACCCTTGGCGCGAGCGCATCCAGGATGCGGCATTCGGCAATGGTTCCGTGATGGCATTGGCGGATCAGCGAGTTGAGCTCGCGTCGCAGCCCCTTGAGATCGGCGATCTTGCGATCCACGTCGGCCAGGTGCTCGCGGGCAATCGAGTCCACCGTTTCGCATGAGCGATCCTTCTGGTCGGCCAGACCGAGCAGGTTCCGCACCTGATCGATCGAGAAGCCCAGTTCGCGCGCGCGGCGGATGAAGCTGAGGCGCCCGAGATGGACCGCCTCATAGCTGCGGTAGTTCCCCGCCGTCCGCTTGGGCTCTGGCAGCAGGCCGATCCGCTCGTAATAGCGGATCGTCTCCACCTTGGTATCGGTGGTCTTGGCCAGATCGCCGATGGAATAATCCGGTGTCATCTCTTGACCCTGTAGTGGCTACAGGGTCCATATAAGACGTGGAAGTGTCGCCAACCAGTGTTTTTGTTCGAAAAGGTGCCGAATGGCCGGATGCTGCCACGATGACCATTGTTCCCAGGAAGGCGCCGCCAGGGGTTTGAACAGCGCGGCGTGGCGCCGGGCGCTATGGGTAGCACTTGCCGTGAATGCCGCGATGTTCTGCGGCGAGATCATCGCTGGCGTGGCATCCGGCTCGGCATCCCTTCAGGCCGACGCCCTGGATTTCCTCGCCGACGCCGCCAATTACGCGATCAGCCTGGGCGTCGCTGGACTGGGGCTCGCCTGGCGCGCCAGGGCGGCGTTGCTTAAGGGATGGGGCCTGCTGCTGCTTGGGGTTTGGGTCATCGGATCGACCGCATGGCACGCTTACTTCCAGACCTTGCCCGAAGCGGAGGTCATGACCGTCGTCGGCATCCTTGCCTTGGTAGCCAACGCATCTGTCGCCCTGATGCTCTATCGATTCCGGACTGGCGATTCAAACATGCGTTCGGTCTGGATCTGCTCTCGCAACGACGCGATTGGCAATCTGGCGGTCATCGCCGCGGCCGCGGGCGTCTTCGGCACCGGGACAGGCTGGCCTGACGTGGCCGTAGCGGCCATCATGGCGAGCCTCAGTATCAGTGGCGGATGGCAGATAGTGCGGCATGCGCGTGGGGAGCTTCGATCCGATCAGGCGCTTGCAGCAAGGTCACCATGAAGAAGCGGGACGTGCTCTCTCGCAACCGCGGTGTGCCATGGACTGCCGTGAATTCTTCCGCGATATAGGGACGCCCCCTAGCAGATAGAGGAAGCAATCACTGTTTCTTCAGCCAAGCCCCAAACATTGCACACTATCGAGGCTGACGTCAGTTGCCGCCTATCAATGGGGAACGGACAGATTTGATTCCGCGTTTTCGCGCAACTCCCTCAAGGCACGCCGGCCTTTCTCAGTCCATCAATGTACGTCTCGATCTGATCGGACCGCTTGACATAGAACAGATGTGATCTTGCGAAGTCGAGCGAGAATTCCGGTTTAGCCTGGATCAGCTCCTTGACTGCGCTCTCCGCCTGCGTCTCGTCACCCAGATGTCCCAGCGCAGCCACGAGGTGCGCGCGCGCCCAGTACTGGGCGTTGGGGGTTCGGACGGCCTTGCGCGCCCAGGAGACGGCGTCCTCAAACTCTCCCCGGAAGATATGAGCAAGTGATCGGTAGGAGTAGAATGCCCATCGGAAGGGATCCTGCGGGCTCAACCGAATGGCGATCTCGAACTGACTGATCGCCTCGTCGAGGCGACCCTCATAGGCAAGCGAGTCGCCGAGACCGCAATACGTCACCGCAAGACAGGGATTGAGCTCAACCGCGTATTGCAGCGCATCGATCGCCAGACCGTATTCGCAGCGCGCCAGATGAACACGACCGATCGTGAAGTAACTGTTTGCATCCTGGTCGTCCAGTTCTATCGCTCGCTCGGCCGCAGCGAGGGCTTCGTTCATTAGCGTCTCGTCCGGTGTCACATCGAAGTACACCATGCTGAGGACAATTGCATATGCGAGCCGGGAGTGGGGGCTGGCAAAGCCGGGATCGAGTTCGATCGCCCGGCGAAGTAGCTCCTGGCATCTCAGATTGCTCTCGCGCGTGAACTTGTAGAACTCCGCGGTGCCAAGCTGATAGAGGTCCCACGCGCCGAGGTTCTTGCGCGGTCGCCTCTCGGCCTTTCTCTGCTCACTCAGGCCGAGCTCGGCTTCGATGCGCGCCGCAACCGCTTCGGAGATCTCGTCCTGAAGGTCGAAGATGTCGACCGCGTCGCGATCAAACCGTTCAGACCAGACGCTCTGTTCCGTATCCGAATCGACGAGCTGAACTGTGATGCGGAATCGCGAGCCGGCCTTTCGGACGCTTCCGGTCACGAGATACGCGGCGCTCAGCTTCTCGCCGATGATTCGAATGCGGTCCGTCGAACCGCGAAATGCAAATGCAGGATTGCGGGCTATCACCGTCAGCCATCGGTTCTTGGACAGGGCGGTCGTTATGTCTTCCGCAATGCCATCGGCGAAATGGTCCTCCTCAGGATCGCGGTTCAGGTTTATGAACGGCAAGATCGCTACCGACGGCTTCTTGGCGAGCGCCTGGTACACGGTGCTTCCATGCTCGTCATCGACGGCCTCCGGGACGAGAGCCGGCGTGGCATTCTCGATCGGTGCGACGAAACGGAAGCCGCGACCGTGCACGGTGGCGATCGTATGCTGGGTGACGCCGTCGTCGCCCAGCGCTTTTCGAGCCGCCTTGATCTGGCTGCTGAGCGCCGCGTCCGAAACGATTCTGTCACCCCAGATCGCGGTGAAGATCTCCTCCTTTGTAACCGTCCGATCGTTGTTCCGCGCGAGGAACACCAGCAGATCGAACACTTGGGGTTCGATGGCGATCCGATTGCCCGCCTGGCGGAGCTCGAAGCGGGCGGTGTCCAGTTCGAAGTCACCAAACCGGATTATCTGGAATGAAGTCGCGTCGGAGTCGAGGTCGACGCAATAGGCCTGGATGGGCCGGCTGATGTTCTTGACGGACTGTTCTCCCAGCGGAACGAACCGAACCGGTACTCTGGTGCCGATGTGGTCGTGCACCTGCTTGGACAACACAATTCCACTTGGTTCCGCGATGCTTTGCAGCCGCACCGCCACATTGACGCCGTCACCATAGATGTCGCTGCCTTCAACGATGACATCGCCGAGATGAAGGCCGATACGGAGCTGTAGCCTGTGCTTTCCACCGACGGAGCATTTACTGGTTGCGAGTTCGCGCTGAATATCCACGGCGCACTGAAGCGCATCCACCACACTTGAGAATTCCACCAGCGTGCCGTCTCCCATCAGCTTGACGGTGCGACCTGAGTGACGGGCGATGGCGGGGTCGGCGATGCTGGAGCGGATGGCCTTGAGAATGTCGAGCGTGCCCGCTTCGTCGATCTCCATGAGGCGGCTGTAACCAACCGCGTCCATCGCGAGTATGGTCGTCAGTTTGCGCCCCATGTGCCGCCTCCCGTCGCCGCTTTGCAGGCTCCCCGTCTGTCGGCTGGTCATGGTTATACCACGACAATTGGCACCCTCGCCGGATTCAATGGACTGGCCGGCCCCTGGTCGCCACGTCGACACCATCTCGCGGTTTCGAGCGAGGCCATCTCGTTGCATCAGGCGTCACCATACCCGTCGAACAGGACCGTTGACAGGTACCGCTCCGCGCAATCCGGCAAGACAGTCACAACAGTTCTGCCCTTCATCTCATCCCGCTTCGCTACCCGCATCGCGCATGCGAGCGCCGCACCCGAGGAGATGCCCACGGGAATGCCGTCGAGCACCGCTAACTTTCGGGCGGTCTCGATCGCCTCCTCGTTGCTGACGAGCAGAACTTCGTCAATGAGCTCTTTGTTAAGGACCTCCGGCACGAATCCCGCGCCGATGCCTTGGATCATGTGTGGCGAGTGTGTTCCCCCGGACAGAACCGGGCTCTTTTCCGGCTCGACAGCGATGATCCGCACCTCGGGTTTGCGCGCCTTGAGAACTCCGCCGACGCCGGTGAGCGTTCCTCCCGTCCCGACACCGAGGATGATGGCGTCGATCACGCCGTTGGTGTCACGCCAGATCTCCTCGGCCGTCGTTCTGCGATGAATCTCCGGATTTGCGGGGTGACCGAACTGCCACGGCATGACCGCTTTTTCGGTTTGGGCGATGATCTCCTTGGCCTTGTCGATCGCGCCGCCGATCCCTTTCTCGCGCGGCGTCAACACCAGTTCGGCGCCGAGGAACCGGATGAGCTTGCGCCGCTCGATCGAGAAGCTGTCGGGCATGGTCAGGATGCACCGATAGCCCTTGGCAGCGCATGCGAAGGCGAGCCCGATCCCGGTATTCCCCGATGTGGGCTCGACGATGACGCTCCCCGGCCCGATGGTCCCGTCGGCCTCCATGGCCTCCAGCATCGAAACCGCGATCCGGTCCTTGACGCTGGCTACGGGATTGAAGAATTCGAGCTTGGCCAGCACCTCGGCCTGGCATCCCGCCTCGTGCGCCAGCCGCCCGATACGGACGAGCGGCGTATTCCCGATCGTCTCCAGGACGCTCCCATAGACCCGGCCTCGGCCCGGCTTGTCCAGGACAAGTTTCGGCGTGTGTTGGACGTTCATCGGGCGTCTCCCTACTGGCCAGGATTGGTTGCGCTGATCACCCAGGATGAACTGTCCATGACAATTCCCTGGGCGCCGATTTTCTGCCGGTTGATCGCTTCGGCGAGCGCGGCTTCGATCTGCCCGCGTTTCTGCTCTGCCAGCTCGCCGGCCTCCCGGAACACCTCTCCGGCCGGGCCGATCGCAAGCTGAAAAGCGATGGCGTCGTTGACATCCTTTCCGACGAAGACAGGCGCATCGACCCGACGGAATTGAATCTCGTCGTATCCGGCAGCCGTCATCATCGCCCTCACGGTCGATTCATCCGACATCGAGAACGGGCCTGGCCCGCAGGTCTGGGCATCGGGACCGGGCGGGGGCAGGAATCCAAGCACGACGTCCTTGGCCATTGACAGCCAGGGATTGTCGACCCGATTGCGCCACACGATATGGACCATCCGGCCGCCCGGCCGCAGCGCCTTGCGCATGTTGCGCAGACCGGCAACCGGATTGGCGAAGAACATGGTGCCGAAGCGTGCGAACACGAAGTCGTATCGATCGGTAGGCAGCGCGACTTCGGCGTCGCCGCGCACAAAGCTCACATTGGCAACGCCTCTGGCTTGGGCATCCTTACGCGCATACTCGAGAAATGCGTCGCAACAATCGATGCCGACCACCTCGCCCGTCGGTCCAACCAGCTTGGCCAGCTTGATTGCGGTATCGCCGAAGCCGCAGCCCACATCGAGGACCCGATCGCCTTCACGCACAGGCAGAGCAGGAAAGATCGCTTCGCTATGCTGGGTCAACCCGTCGACCAGGATGTGCTTGAAACGAATGAATTTGGGCGCGAGCACCTCGTTCCAGAACTGGACGAAAGGACTGTCTTCCATTGGCTGTGATGCAGCCGTTGCGATACCTACCATGGGGCCAATACCTCACTTCTTTTCCGTCATCCGAGGACATGGAGATATCGGTCATCCCGGCCGCATGCTTGGCTGGTTCCTGAGGAAAGTCTGATTTTGTTATGAAGAGGCCCCGGAATACGAAGTTTACTGTCCGCTCGCCCATTTAGCCGAGAGCTGCGATTTGCAAACGGGTTCGCGTTTCGACGATGCCAACGTCCCCAAGGAAGGCTTAGGGACGCCCAATTGCCAAGCGCCGAATTCCAATCGTCCTCAACCCAGCCCAAAAGCACTAGAACGCCTAGCCCGAACCACAAGTCTCAGGCGCGTCTCTCTATCAACCGGACTTCCGGCATGGGTCAGAATCAGGCGTCACAACCCGATCCGGCACGTCCTCTTGGCAGAGAATTATCAAAGGCCTGGCTTACCGATCGGTGTTGGAACCGCATGCCAATTCAGACCGTCTGGCGCTTTTTCACACCGGCAGCCCCGCATTCCGGAACCCTTCAAAGAGCTTTTCCAGACTAGCGGGATCGGAAATCGGAATTATGCGGAGAAGATATGATCGCCATTTCTCGACGTCGTCGCCGGGATATTCAGCCATCTTTTGGCGTTTGAGCGTAATGAATTGCTGCATGACCTCTCGCGCCGCGTCAGTGTGGCCGAGGTTCCAAAGCGATGCTGCCCGAAGGGCCAGAGCTTCATCAATTGTGTCGGCGAGGCGCACGAAACCGCTGGCCGCGTCAGCAAAATTGTCTTCGAGATATGCACCAACTGCGATTGCGAAAACGCAAGGCTCCGGAACGAGCGGGCTGAGTTTGAGAGATTCCAGGGAATAGCGTTGACCGTCCGCCACATGACCATTGCAGGCCAAGGCAAATCCCAGAAGACACATACTAAATTGATCATTCGGATTCTGCGCCAGTGCCATATCAGCTTCGGCTTTGGCGACATCGAGATTCTTGTTGCAGTAGAACTGCGCTTCTGCAAGGGCTCGGTGAGCATTGCTGTTGGTATGATCGATCGCGACCGCCTGCTCGGCTGCGGCCACCGCCCCCTGCCGTGCGAGTTCAAGATCGGTGCTCCAATCGCTCTGGTATTCGTAAGAATACCCAAGCGACAATTCGGCATAGGCGGATGCAAATCGAGGTTCGCGGGCGATGGCCTCGCGAAGCAGGCTCCGCGCCGCAAGAATGCCCTCCCTTTTGCTCTCCCGCTGCAGGAACCTGGCTTTCAAGAACAGATCGTAAGCTTCATAACCGATGGCCGGCTTTTGCAGGGTCTTTTCCATCTCGAAGGCTTCGACACGTGCGGCCAGCACGGCGACAACCCGGCGGACGATGTCGTCCTGAAGCGCAAAGAGATCGCTGAAATCGCGGTCAAATCGTTCGGACCAGAGCGTTACTCCATCGGCAGCATGAACGAGGCTCGCGGTGATGCGAACTCGCTGACCCGCCCGGCGGACGCTGCCGCGGACCAGGTACTCGGTATCGAGCCCGCGCGGCCTGCCCTCACCCGCCTGTGCATGCTGCCTCACCGACGTTTGGGCAATGACCGCAAGATCGGCGAAACGGGAGAGCTCAGTCGTCAAATCTTCTGTCAGCCCAGCAGCGAAGTGAACGTCGTCCGGATTTCCACCGGACTGTTCGAAAGGCAGGACGGCGATCAAGGCCTTTGGCCTGCGAGTCGGGACGGCATGCGCCGTCGCCTCGGCAGACGGGGTCGGTACAGTATGCTGGGCGGACACATCCTGCAGAATTTGCCGGGTCAAGGCGTCTGGCTCGACCCCCAATTCGCGATCAAGCTTTTCGCGGAACTCCTGATAGTGCCTGAGCGCAAGACTGCGATTGTTCATGGCGATATGCGCCCGGATCACCGACTGGTGCGCCAATTCGCAAAGTGGATCGATGGACAACAGACGGCCGGCAACGTCCAGGCTTCGCCGGTGATCGCCATCGCGCTCGAGAACTCGAAGCAGCCTCGCTGTCGCCTCGCACCATTGATTGTCCAGCATGCGGCGATTGTCTTCGAGCCAATCGGCGAAAGCGGCATCCTCAGGCGCAAGGCCTTCGATGAACTGACCGCGCCGCAGAGCGAATGCTTGCTCCAGCGACTGTCGGTCATCGGCCTGGCGGAGCCGTTGAAACTCACCGACATCGGACACGACGGCCGCTTCGCGGAATGAGATAGCGCCGTCGGTGGCGGTATCCAGGACTTCGCTCGCATGGCCGAAATCCTGGCGCAGGTCTACGAGCAGCTGACGCAAGCTCCCCCGGGCCTGGGCCGTCTGCCGGTCCGACCACAGCAGTGCGCAAAGGTGATCACGGCCGACCGGCTGGCCGTCCGCCAGGGCAAGACAGGCCAGCAAGCCGGCACCCTTGCGCGAACGGATCGCAACCGGATCGCCTGCCACGGTCTGGAACTTGGGCGGACCAAGAAGATGGAGCCGGTAGCCCGCCATGAACCCTCCTTCGATACCGGCCTACCTAATCCCGTTGTCGACTGGGCCCGTTGTCAAGGCGAATTGACGTCAGCCTAGCACAACTGACGCCACATTGACGGAAAACTGACGCCTCGATCGGCAATGGGCTGACGGCGCGTCGCCAGATTGTCCTTCACGGAACAGCGCACCGAGGTTCCGCGAAAGGGAGAAAGTCCATGCGCTTCGATCTGCTCGACGAATATTCCACTCTTGTGCCATTTGGACGTGGCGTTTCGCGGAACGGAGCCCTTCAATATCCCGCCGTCCCAGCCAAGGCGGCCAAGCGCGGCACCATCGCCAATTTCGTCAGCCACCTGGCATTGCTGCGCAAACTACCCGGGGCGCTCCGCCAGATGGTGTTGTCGAGTTATCGGAATGTGGTCGAAAAATGCTCATGCCTCTTTTAGGCATCAGGACACAGTCGCCGACACGGCTTGTCGGTCGGCCTTCCGCTCAGGGTCAAACCCAGATGTGGATGGGTCCGGTTGACCTCCGAAAGCGGACCTCTCCTGATGGAACGCCTTCGTCTGAGAGGTGCCAATAGCTGACCATGCTCCAGCAGCCTGGATCCAATGCCCTTAGATGAACAGTAAGTCGGGGGCTCATTGAAGACGAGAATGCCTTGCTGCTTGTTAGACGAGACGATGTTCGAGGCACGCCATCTCACGACTTCGGGTAGTCGCCAGCATGCCGGACGACGAGCTCGCGAGGAGATTCCGAACTGCGCTGTATCAGGAAACGCACCTCGTCCCCGAGCGTGCGCTTGCGGAGCGCAGCCTGAACCTCTGCACGACCGCGCACCTGTTGACCATCGACCGCGAGGAGCAGTTCTCCGCCTTGCACCCCGGCCCGCGCCAGCTCGCTTTCCTGCCTGGGAGCTAGGAGAACGAAACCGGGCGGTTCGGATTCGGTCGGGACTGCGTCGCGCCACGCGTCGGTCAGTGTTTGGGTTCCATAATCCACGCAGCCGCAGGCACCGAGGCCGCACATGGGGCAGATACATGCGCAGTGAAGCCCGTCCTGGGCGAGCTGCCAAGCCACGACTCCTGGCAGCAATCGTGCCGTCAATAGGGCGGCGTCGGCATGCACCTTCAGATGCCTCGGCGCGATCTCCCTGAGACGCGGCTCATAGAGCCGAAGCGCCACCTCGAACAGCATCGCGTAGCCGAGTGCGCAATTGTGGAACGCCAGACATAGGTCTCGCAATACCTCGGCGAGTGCAGTGGCCTCCGTCGATGTGGACTGAGGGCTCGTCGTCTCCCCGCTTGGTCCGGCTCCACCGGAGTCCTTGAGGTAGGCGACAAGCTGATCGCGGTGCGTCTGCACCATCGGCCGGAGGCGCCGAATGGCGGCGAGGGCATCGGGGTGTCCGGAGAACAGTTGTTGTGCTCGCTCAAGCCTTCCTGCCACTTCACCCTCGAACGCGACGAGTTCCGCCACTGTATGGTGGATTACTTGGGACCTCAGATCAGCCGTCATTCCCTGATCCTCCCTGTGCCAACCCAACGCTTCTGATCCAAGGCTAGTCGGACAGTCACGCTATGACAATGACTCGCTCGCGGAATGTCGGCTTGGGGTCAGACTTAGCCCTAACGCTAGGCAGGCAATAGGTCCGGTTCATCGCCAGCACCGGACCACCAGCTGCGGCGATTAGGCAACACGCCTCCGGATGCCATATTGTGAAGTGGAGGCGCCGTCGCCCCGAACGGCGCGTGGCTATCTCGTGACCTTCGGCGACTTCTTGAGTCTGTGCGCCTATTGAGCCGCCACACGTTGAACGATGAAAAGATCCGGCACGACCAACTGCCCGATTTCTGCGGCGACGCGGTCAGCCGCCAGCACGAGCGCACTATCGAGATGGATGTAGCGCTGCGTGACACCTCTGGATGCATGTCCAAGAAGGCCGGCAATCGTCAGCTCCGAGAAGCCGAGCTCAGCCGCAATGCTGGCAAATGTATGCCGAAACACATGAGGAGTAACATCTTTGAGCTTGGCCCGCGCACAGACGCGGTCAAGCACCCGCACCACGCCGACGAAGTGCCCGTCACCCCAATCAGCTGGAAATACGAAGAGCGAGTCGTCTCGGGCTGGTTGTCCCACCAGGAGGTCGATGGCCGCTCGACCGATGATTCGTATCTGTTGACCCGTCTTCGTGTCCGGGAGACAGACGCTGTGTTCTTTCGCCCGGATCCACGCACGGTGCATGCCGAGCACTTCCAACCGCCGGAAGCCAGTCAGCAGCAGCGTCCGGATAGCCGCAAGGCCTGTCGGATGCTCGCCCTCTTTTTGCATGGTCGACATAGTCGTACCCAACAGGGCGAGTTCATCCCGGGTCAATCGTCGAAGCTTCCTGTTGCTCGCGATCACACGGACCCCCAGTGCAGGGTTCGTCTCGAGCAGGCCATGCCGCTTGGCGTGGCCGAGAAGGCTGCGAAGCGTGCTGATGGTCCGGCCAGCAATGCCGGCACCTCCTTTCGTCTGGCCGCCGCGCCCTCTTCGCTTGGCTCGGACGGCGGAGCGCCCTGCCGCGATCTCCGCCTGCAGCTTCTCTACGTCAGCGAGAATGATGCCTTTGACGGGCTGCGCACCGATCAGGGGCTTGATGTGGGTCTTGATCCGACCCTCATCTCCGTCCAGCGTCGACGCCTTGATCGGCCGGCGGTTTCGTCCGAGCAGTCGCCCGGCGCGTCCCTCGGTCAGATACCAGTCACAGACCTCGGCCACCGTCATGCCGCCGCGTGCGGCATGTCGCTTCGCCGATGGATCCTCGCCCTTCGACACTTCGGCGAGCTTTTGCCGCCCTTGATCCCTGGCCTGGTCGGTCGCCAGGATCCCGTGCTTGCCGATGACCAGACGCCGGGTCCTGCCGTCGGCGTTCCGGTATTGAACGAAGTAGGTCTTCACGCCGGTCGGCTTGACCCGGACCCCGAAGCCACGGATTTCGCCATCCCAGGCGAAGACGTCGCGATCGGGAAGCGGTCGCAGGCTATCGACGATGCGTTTGGTCAGTCTGGTCATGTCGACCCTCGAATCTGCTTCCCTGCAACGAACCTTGTTTGACGGGGAAGCATGGGGGAAGCAGTTGGAGGCAAAATTGGAGGTATCTCCGGGAAATAAGATTCGAGGAAGGAGTCGGAAAAGTCAAATCTTTATAGATGCTTATCGTGCGTCAGCGTAGGTAGGCGAACATGCGGGAAAGGTGCCAAAAGGCGTTGCCAAGGTTGGGGTCGAGGGTTCGAATCCCTTCGCCCGCTCCAGTTTCAGCATTGTCCAGTCCGGAGACATAGGTAACAGAACGTTCCTAAGACATGGGTGACACCCCTGGCCCGAAGGGGTTGTCGGTAGGTTGCAAGGTCTTCTGTTCCAAGTCGATATATCCGAGATCGTAGTGCATGAAGGAGACGAGCCAGATTCCCTCGTCGACCTCCTTGATGCCGAGCTTTTGTCCGGCCAGCACGGTTGAGATGTTGATCTTCTTGCGATGCAGGCAGAGGCGGCCGCAATTGGTTACCAGTACCTCGCGGTCGTGGAAGGGATAGCTGAGTTCCGGCAAGCCGTGATAGGGGCGCGGTGAGGGCGTGTAGAGTTCGGCCGGGCACTTCATGCCGATGGCCTGGTGGGGTCGCTCGGCATTGAACTCCTCGACGAAGTCGTCGAAGCGGGCCTGCTGCTGCAGGCTGTTGGCTCCCGGCGGCCGGGTTGCTTCCTTCTTCAAGGTGAGATGCATGCGCTCGTGGCGGCCGTTCTGCTGCGGCTTGCCTGGCTTGATGCGCTCGATCCCGATGCCGAGCCTGAGCCACCAGACGGAGAGCTTGGAGAGGTTGAACAGGGCGTTGGCGCTGGCGAAGGGCACGCCGTTGTCGCTGCGGATCGCCCCGGGCAGGCCGCGCTCCTGGAACAGGCGCTCGAAGGCGGTGAAGGCCAGCTCTTCGCGGGTGGAGTCGAGGGCTTCGCACAGCAGCAGATAGCGCGAGGCATGGTCGGTCACGGTGAGGGGATAGCAGTAGGCTTTGTTGCCGAGCTGGAACTCGCCCTTGTAATCGGCACACCACAGGTCGTTAGGCGCCAGGCCGGCGGAGAGCGGTGTTCCACTGGCGCGCTGGCGCCGCTTGTTCATCCGCTTGACCAGCCCATGCCGGTCGAGCACGGCGTGGATGGTGCTGATCGCCGGCACCCGGACATCCCCAGCCAGGCGGCGGAGTAGCATCTCACGGATCTTGCGCGCCCCCCAGTGCGGCTTGGCGCGCTTGAAGCTGACGATCTGGCTCTCGATCTGGCCCGGCAACTGGTTGGCATAGCGCACCGGACGGCGCGAGCGATCCGACAGCGCCTCCAGCCCATGCTCTTGGTATCGCTCGAAAATCTTGTAGCCGGTCTTGCGCGAGATGCCGAACTCCCGGCACAGCAGGCTCATCTGCTCGCCCTCCAAGAGCCGGGCAACAAACCGCAGCCGCTCGTCCATCACCGAACACTCCTTCCAGGGCATCGACACCTCCCCCAGGCAATTGCCTGGGGGAGGTGTTATACCAACCGTCTTTGATCAGAACCCGTTTGCCCAGTTGCGCGATCCGATGGAGATGATGCGCCATGGCTGGTCGACGAGTTTGTTCCAGGCGTCGCAGCAGTGGTCGACGATGTCCTCGGCGGATT
>Ga0268299_1000645_pt1 | contig 96138 bp, 83 predicted proteins | sample NOBtaG_FD_193484 | JGI IMG/M metagenome (GOLD analysis project Ga0268299, IMG submission 193484) | Activated sludge microbial communities from bioreactor in Nijmegen, Gelderland, Netherland - NOB reactor | ecosystem: Engineered > Bioreactor > Aerobic > Activated sludge | place: Netherlands...
TCCTGAAGAAGGGCGACGTGTTCACCGACGATCTCATCGACGGCTACATGGACCTCAAATGGGAAGAGGTCTACGCCTTCGAACACCAGCCGCACCCGGTCGAGTACAAGATGTACTACAGCCTCTGATCGCTGCGACCGACCGAAGAAACGGCGCGCCTCCGACCCGAGTGCCGCGTCAACCGAGAAGCCGGCCCCGGAAACGGGGCCGGCTTTTTGCGTGGCAGCGCCGAACCGCCAGCGGCGCCCGCGCTATCCAGGGCACTGTCTGGAATCCCCTGCGCTTCCCCCCGGGCGATCGGCGCCGATTACGCGGCGTTTGTCCGCGGGCGGATCACAATTGAAAATTGACTCGTCTGCAGTGTCTAAACGCAAAGATTACAGGTTCGAAGGGCGCCTCGTTACGGCCGGGAAACCGATGTTCGCGAGGCGATTAAGCATAGATACCCCTAGGCGCCTGTATTCGTTTTGATATACTTACCAAACCGTTAATCAGGCGACGGGCGCGGGAAGCGGGACATTCCTGCGCCGAAGTTCGCCGAGCGCGTCGCGCGGCCGAGGCCGCGCATCCGCGCGAAGTCGGGCATAGGGGATTACGATGCTAATGCATGGCGTGAGCCGTGCGCGCGCTACGGCGTGCGTGGTGTCGCTGGTGGGCGCCGTCCTGGGCGCAACCCTGGGCGGGGAAGCGCGCGCGCAGTCGCCGGCCGAACCCGAAATGCGGCGGATCTTCGAGCAGATCCTACGCGACCCCAGCAATCCGGGGCTGAACACGCGCTATGCGCGGATGGCCGCCGACCGCGGCGAATACCGCAAGGCGCTCGCCGCCTACGAGCGCATCCTGGCGCGCGATCCCAACAATGCCGAGGCCAAGGCCGCGATCGCCGATCTGCTGCGCCAGACCGAGCCGGCCTACACCAACATCACCTTCGTGGTCGGCGCCCTCTGGGAGAGCAATCCGCGCCACGAGCGGCGTCAGAGCCATCGCACCGACGACGCCTCGTTCCTCGGCCGCGCCAGCATCTCCGACGAGCGCCGGCTGGCCGGCATGCGCTGGCGGACAGACGCCGACGTCTCGTTCCTCTACTACCCGACGTTCCACGACCTCGATCTCGGCACCGTCGGCGGCCGCACCGGCCCGGTCATCGAGATCGTCGACGGGCTGCGACTCAACCCGTTCGTCGGCATGGCCTACACCGTGCTGAGGCGGCGTACTTACAACACCGAGCCCACCGCGGGCATGGTGCTGGAAACCGACAACACCGGCCCGCTAAAGAGCGTCACCGTGCGCTGGGGCTACAATTTCGTCGGCCGCGGCTTTTCCGACCGCGACGGCACCTTCGTCGAGGTCTATCCGAATTTCGAGTTCCGCAATCTCGTGATCGACCGTTCGCTCGCGGCGTTCACGCCGTATTGGCGCTACAACGGCGTCTTCGGCTCGGGTGCCCCCACCGATGACAACCGCAATCAGCCGTTTCCGACCCGCCAGCACCAGCTCGGCGCCCGCGCCGATTACTATGTGCCGGTCACCGAGTGGCTCACCGCCGGCCTCAACTTCACCTACGAATACCGGCACTACTTCGAGCGTATCCCGCTCGAGGGCAAGAATCGCCGCGACCACGTCTACGCGCCCGGCGCGCAGCTCATCTTCGGCTCCTTCGTCGACAACCGTCTCGACGTGATCGCGAGCTACCTCTTCGAATACCGCCATTCCAATGACGGTACCGCACTCTATCAAAATCATACGGCGGCCATCCGGCTGCTGTGGAGGATGTGATGCAGCATACGCTCTTCGCTCTCGGGGCGGCGGCCGCGCTTGCGGCGGCCGCGCCCGCCTTCGCCCAAAAGGCGTCCGATATCGGCCTCGCCTCGGCCGCCAAGAACGAGGTCATCGTCGTCGGCGAGGGCAATCGCGGCCTCAAGGCCGGCGACAACATCTTCCAGAACCAGCACATCAAGACTGGGCGCGACAGCGCCGCGCAGCTCCTGTTCCGCGACGAGACCGCGCTCACCATGGGCCCCAACTCGTCGTTGGTGCTCGACAAGGCGGTTTACGACCCCGACAAGCACACGGGCGAAATCACGGTGCGCGCCGTCAGCGGCGCGTTCCGCTTCATCTCCGGCGCCTCGCCCACTGGCAGCTATTCGATCAACACGCCGGCCGGCACCGTCGGCATCCGCGGCACCTGGATCGAGATGCTGATCGAGGGCGACATCGTTCGCATCATCGTGCGGCGCGGGCTCGTCCAGTTCTGCAACCTCGCCAGCCAATGCGCCCGCGTGCTGCCCGGCTTCGAGCTCCGCGCGATGCGCGACCGGATCGGTTCGCCGAACAAGGTGAGCCACGAGACGGTCGAGAGCATCGTGGCGCTGTGGTTCAAGGGTGGCTCGGAGGCCGACCTCGGCAATCTGGCGCCCGGCGCCGGGCCCGACGGAACCCAAAGCGGACCGAATTCGAACGGCAAACCGTTCTGGTGGCTCGACGCCGCCTATCGCGGTCCGGATTTCCAGCCCAACAAGAAGACGTTCGACCTGGCGAGCCTGCCGGGCTCGACGGGCGACCAGACCGAGCCGCCGAACGAAGGCCCCAATCCCAACCGCCTGCAGCGCAAGGCGTTCAAGTTCCTGTTGCGCGTCGTGTTCCATCTCTACCGCTACATCGACTCGCACACCCACAATCAGTGGCAGCTGCGCAAGGTGCAGTACAAGATTCGCGATGAAGTGCGCGATCTCAAGCAGTACGTGCGTCAGGCTCTGCCGGATATCCAGACGCGCGATGATCTCCGCGCCTTCAAGCGCGAGATCCGAAGCCAGGCGCGCGAAATCCGCCAGGAAGTGCGCGAGGCGCTGCGGCATCACCATCACCGCCACCGGCACCATCACCATCGTCACGGCCACAGCAGCAACAATTGACGAGTCCCATGAGTAATGCGTCCCTCGGCGATCGAATGATAGGGTGAGCCAAACCCGCTCCATCCTGATCATCCCGCGGCGACCGGCCGCGCTGGAGGCTACGATGCGATGCAAGCTTCTCGTCCTCGTGACGGCGGCGATCCTTCCGGTCGCCGGGGCCCAGGCCCAGAACGCCGTGAACATCGGCTTGGCCTCCGCGGCCAAGAATGAAGTGATCGTCGTCGGCGATGCCGGTCGCGGCCTCAAGGTCGGCGACACGATCTTCCAGAACCAGCATATCCGGACCGGGCGGAACAGCGCGGCGCAATTGCTGTTCCGCGACGAGACGGCGCTGACGATGGGTCCGAGCGCGTCGCTGGTGCTCGACAAGGCGGTTTACGATCCCGACAAGCACACAAGCGAAATCACGGTGCGCGCGGTCAGCGGCGCGTTCCGCTTCGTCACCGGCTCGTCGCCGAGCGGCAATTACTCGATCAACACGCCGGCCGGCACGGTCGGCATCCGCGGCACGTGGATCGACATGCTGATCGCGGGACAATCGGTCCGCATCATGGTGCGGCGCGGCCGCGTGCAGTTCTGCAACCTCGCCGGCCAATGCGCCCGCGTGCTGCCCGGCTTCGAGCTTCGGGCGACGCACAACCGCATCGGCGTGCCGACCAAGGTCAGCCACGAGACGGTCGAGAGCATCGTGGCCCTGTGGTTCAAAGATTCGTCCGAGGCCAATGTCGGCGAACTCGCCCCCGGCGCCGGGCCTGGCGAGGACAGCAGCGCGTCTGGAGTCGGGAAGTCGTTCTGGTGGCTGGACGGGATTTTTCGCGATCGCGACCAGCAATTCAATCGCGGCAGCGTGACCGGTCTCACTACGCCCCAGGATGGCGCCACGCCGCCGGGAAGCGGTCCGCCGGGCGCCGGTCCGCCGCCGGGTGCGTCGCCGCCGGGTCCGCCGCCGCCGTCGCTGGGCACCCTCAAATTGCCGACCGGGAGTCCGTTCCCGGGCGCCGGTACGCCGTCGGGGCTCGTCAACAATCCGGGCGCGGCGCAAGCGAACAAATCGCTTAATCCGCCGGGTCCGCCCAGCGGTCCGCCGGGTCAGCTGAAGAAGTAGTAGTGAAACGATCGGACGGAACGGCGCAGGCGAAGTTAGGCGTTATCGCGGAGACGGCCGGCAAGATTCTGGCAAGCGCCGCCTTCGAACGCCTCGGCGCGCTCGGGCTGCTGGTCTTTCTTTGCCTCGTGCGCATCTGGGACCCGCTGCCGATCCAGCTCGTGCGGGTCAAGAGCTTCGATCTCTACCAGAACCTCAAGCCCTCGGCCGTCCAGGAGCGGCCGGTCGTCATCGTCGACATCGACGAAGACAGCCTCGCCAAGCACGGGCAATGGCCGTGGCCGCGCACCCTGATGGCGCGGCTGGTGGATCGGCTCGCCGACTACCGCGTCGCCGCCGTGGCCTTCGACATCGTCTTCGCCGAGCCCGACCGCCATTCGCCCGCGCGCTACGCCGAAGGCATGCCCGAGCTCCCCGGCGCGGTTCGTGAGGCGCTCGCGACGCTGCCGAGCAACGACGTCAAGTTCGCCGAGTCGCTGAAGCGCACCAACGCCGTGCTGGCGCTCGCGCTGCTGCGCGGCGCGCGCGAGGGCGAGGCCGCCGACGTGCCGTCGCCGCCGATCGCGGTGCGCGGCCCGCCCGGCGCCGACGCCAAGCCGCATTTGGTCGGCGCCCGCGCCGCGCTCGCGAACATCGACGTGCTCCACAAGACCGCCAAGGGCGCCGGCATCATCACGCACAATCCCGAATTCGACGGCGTGGTGCGGCGCATGCCGGCGATCTACCGCGTCGGCGACGCGATCCACACTGCGCTGGCGATCGAGCTGATTCGCGTGGCCACGGGCGGGCGCACGCTGGTGGTCCGGACCGGGCCCGACGGGATCGAGAACATCGTCTTCGCCGGCGTCGGCGGGCCGAGCATCGTAGTGCCCACCGACCGCCGCGGCCGGCTCTGGGTGCATTTCTCGCCGCACGATCCCAAGCGCTACGTCTCGGCGCGCCACGTGCTCGACGGCAGCCTGCCGCGCGACCGGCTCGAAGGCCGGCTGATCCTGGTCGGCACCTCCGCCGTGGGCCTGCTCGACATCCGCGCGACGCCGCTCACCGGCGGCATGCCCGGCGTCGAGGTCCACGCGCAGCTCATCGAGAACATCCTCTACCAGGATCACATTTCGCGGCCGTTCTATGCCGACGCGGTTGAGTTCTTCACCGCCGTGCTGCTCTCGCTGATCCTGATCGTGGTGTTGCCGCGCCTCGGCGCGTCGCGCACGCTGATCAGCGGGCTCGCCCTCGGCGCCATCATCTGCGGCGGCGCTTGGCTGATGTTCGCGCAAAAGGGGCTGCTGTTCGACGTCACCTTTCCGCTGGCGTGCTCGCTGGTCGTTTTCAGCGCGCTGAGCTTTTTCAACTACCTCCGCGAAGAGCGGCAGCGGCAATGGGTCAGGAGCGCCTTCACGCATTATTTGGCGCCGGCGATCGTCGATCAGCTCGCGCGCCAGCCCGAGCGCCTCAACCTCGGCGGCGAGATGCGGCCGATGACGCTGCTATTCTCCGACGTCCGCGGCTTCACCGGCATCTCGGAGCGCTTCGACGCGGCCGGACTCACCGCCTTCATGAACCGCTACCTCACGCCGATGACCGACGCGATCATGGCGCGCGGCGGCACGGTCGACAAATACATCGGCGATGCGATCATGGCGTTCTGGAACGCGCCGCTCGCGGACGCGCAACACGCGCGCAACGCGTGCCTCGCGGCGCTCGACATGCTCGATCGTCTCGCGGCGCTCAATGCCGAGCTCGCCGCCGAAGCCGCCAAGGCGGGCGCCGAGCCGATCAAGATCGCCATCGGCGTCGGCCTCAATTCGGCCGTGTGCTGTGTCGGCAACATGGGCTCGCAACAGCGCTTCGACTATTCGGTGCTGGGCGACGGCGTGAACCTCGCGGCCCGCATCGAGGGCCAGACCAAGGCCTACGGCGTCGCGATCCTCATGGGCGAGGACACCCAGGCCGCGGCGCCGGAGCTGGCGGCGCTCGAGGTCGATCTCATCCGCGTCAAGGGCAAGACCGCGCCGAGCCGTATCTACACGCTGCTCGGCGGCGCCGAGCGCGCGCGCTCGGACGAATTCGCCAAGCTTGCCGAGGCGCAGGGCCAATTCCTGGCCGCCTACCGGCGCGGCGATTGGATCGCCGCCGTCGGCGCCTGCCGCAAGGTGCGGACCCTGGCCGGCGGCGCGCTCGACGGCCTCTCCGAAGTGTATCTCCGCCGCATCGAAGCCTTTCGCGCCAATCCGCCGCCGGAAGGCTGGGACGGCGTCTATACGGCGGAGACCAAATAGCCCCCGGCGGCGCGCTATTTCCCGCGCGAATGAAGGCGTGCACTATGGTCCGCGCCGAGAAAAGAACCGAGGGAGGACGACATGACGTTCATGAAGAAGCTGCCGCCGAACGCGAAGGTCTTCGACGCATTCAAGACCTGGCCCGCGATCTACGATCCCTGGACCGAAACCTGCCAGCAGATCCTGCGGGACTCGCCGTCGGCGCTCACGGCCGCCGAGCGCGAGCTGATCGGCACGTTCGTCTCGAAGCTCAATCAATGTCACTATTGCTACTCGGTCCACAATTCAGCGGTCGGCGCCTACGGACTCGATCCGGCGCTGGTGACCAAGCTCGTCGACGACATCGGGGCGGCGCCGGTGTCCGACAAGTTGAAGCCGCTGCTGCGTTACGTGCGGAAACTCACGCTGGAGCAGTCGCGCATGGTGCCGGCCGATGCCCAGGCCGTCTATGCGGCCGGATGGAGCGAGGACGACCTCCACATCGCCATCGCGATCACGGCCCTGTTCAATTTCATGAACCGGTTCGTGCACGGGCTCGGCATCCAGGAGGACCCGGCCTACACGCTCGCCGCCGGCGGCCGGCTGAAGGCCCATGGTTATGCCGGCTCCAGCCGCCTGCGCAAAGAGGATCGCGACGCCGGCCGTGCGGCCGCGGGGTAGGACGAAGAGGGGGCCGCGCCGCTGCAGGGCGCCCATAATTCGGCGGCCAACTCCGAAATATTTTAGCCCGTAGGCTAGCCGCCGCCGAAATTTCGGCACGTCCCCGGGCGCCAATCCGTAAATATTTGCATGGCGCTACGGCTGCTTGGGCCCTAAAAGCGCACACGGGTATCGAGGATGAGGCGGGCCCGGACGGGGCGAGACTGTTCGGAAAGCAAGTCTCTAAACCGGGAGTTAATCGGGGCGGCGTAGCGCAGGGGCTGGAATGCAGCCTTTTGCGCGGAGGGCGCATGCGAGCAAGATTCATTCGGGCGCTTGTGACCGCGGCGGCGGTCGCCGGAGGTGCTGCGGCCGCGGCGTCGGCGGCGCGCGCCGAGGCCGTCGCGAACCCGCTCCAGGATACGGGCGTGTTGCGGGTCCGCGAGGCGTTCTCGGTCGACGGCATCGCGCTGCTGGATCTGCATGCGCAGCACGCGGCGCGCATGGGTGTGTGCGCCGCCAGCGTGTTCGCCGGATTGAAATGGTGCGTCTCGGGCACCGGCGAAGAATCCAAGGGCGAGGCGACCTACGTCAAGACCACGGGCTACAACATCGACGCCGAGAACCGCATCGTCTACGCGATCTCGACGCGGCGCGGCTATCCGCTGAAGGCCGACGGCTTCGACGCGGTGGTGCAGAGCATCGGCGCGCGCTTCGGCGCCGGCGCCGCGGTCTATGCGCTGCGCGCCAAGGGCACCGACGGCGCCGAAGCGAGTTCGCTCATCGCCGTCTGGGGCGGATTGCGGCTGGTCCATCTCAGCGACGCGGAATACGCCGTGGTCGAAGGCGGCGGCTCGCTGAAGCGCGGGCACCTCGTCGATCACCGCTTCAACCTCGTCGCCTCCGCCAAGGCGCGCGAACCGGTCTACAAGATCGAAGGCGAGGCGGGTTACATCCTCCATTTCATGACGGCCGGGCCCGAGCGCGCCGACATCATTGCCCGCGTCGTCTACGCGCCCGCCTTCCTGCCGCCGCCGCTCAAGCCCGCCGACGTGCCGGGCAATCCGATCGCGACCGACGCCGTCAAGCCGCCCAAGACGCCGGCCGGGAACCGCGCCGCCGACCGCGGCGAAAGCCGCGATTTGGCCGCCGAGCGCGGGCGCCGGGCCGAGTCCGAACGCGCGCTCGCCGCCGAGCGCCTGCTGCGCGAAGAGGCCGAGCGCAAGATCGCGGAAATGAAGCGCGCGCTCGAGGAGCTGAAGAAGCGCAGCCAGGCCGACCGCAAGGACGCCGAGCAGCGCGCCGACGCCGAACAGAAGCCCGAAGCCGCGCGCAAGGCGGAGGCCGAACGTCAGGCTGAAACGGAGCGCAAGGCGGCCGCCGACCAAAAGGCCGCCGCGGAACGCAAGGCCGAAGCGGACCGCAAGTCCGCCGAGGAGCGCCGCCAGAAAGAGGAAGCCGAGCGCAAATCCACAGAAGGCCGCCGTGCCGCCGCCGAGCGCGAGCGGCGCGCCGAGGCCGCGCGAAAGGCGGCCGAGGAGAAGCGGATCGCTGACGAGAAGCGTGCCGCTGCCGAGAGGCGTGCCGCCGACGAAAAGCGTGCGCGCGAGGAAGCCGCACGGAAGTCGCGCGAGCCGCCCGCCGCCCATCAGGGCGGACCGGAAGACGGCGCCAAGGCCGACGACGAGGCCGCCCGCCGGCGCGAAGCGGACCGCGACGCCGAGCGCCGCGAGCGCGCCGAACGTCAGGCCGAGGCCGAGCGCAAGGCCGAGGCGGATCGCGCCGCGCGCGATCGCGCGAACCGCGACGAGGACTGGTACCGCCGCGCGGCCGAGGCCGCGTCAGGGGCCGGCGCAAGCTGGTCCGGCAGCGAGAGCAGCGCCGCCGCGGACGATCGCCGGATCATAGCGCAGGCCATCTTCGCCGGCGCCGACGGAGCCGGTATCGAGATCGTCTTCGAATGCGCGCAAGGCGCCGACCGCCGGCTCAGGGCCACGGCGCGTGGCTTCGACCGCAACACCGGCTCCCGAGTTCCGTTCCGCAGCGAAGGCGAGGGCGCCTTCCGGGTGAAGACCCGCGTCGGCCTCGACGGCAAGACAGCGGAGGACGGATTCCTGTTCCGCGAGAGCGACGACGACATGGTCAGCATCGTCGAGGCGCCGCTCACCTCGGCCGACATCTCGATCAAGGCGGCGCGCGCCGAGGCGTGGCTGCGCCACCACACGGTCGCGATCGAGTTCCGCCTGATGGCCGGCACGGTCGCGGCTACGGTGGCGCCCTACGCGCCCAACCTCCGCAAGGTGCTCGAGGCCTGCGTCCAGCAATAGAAGTCGGAATCGCCGCGATTTCGGCAAACGAAAGGGGCCGCCCCCGTCGGGAACGGCCCCGTCGATGAATTGGCTCCGGCGGTAGGGCTCGAACCTACGACCTAGCGGTTAACAGTTTCTATTGTGCCATTAGCGCGTGTATGCGGCTGTACGCTCTCCGAAGCAATAGACCCCGGAAACACTGTAAAACAGGGCTAGTTTCGATATGTGAACGTAAGCTATGGTAAGCGGTCAAAAGCTTCCTAAATAAGTCCCGTCTAAGTCCTGTTTCGGAGAATCTGCCATGCAACGGAAATTGACCGCTGGGTCCTGCGAGCCCAAGAAGCCCAAGAAGCCCAAGAAACTGACCGACGCATCTTGTAAGAGCCGTCGGCCCCAGGCCGAACCGTATTGGGACGCGGCCACGACCGGCCTCGGCCTCAAGGTCCTCGCGCGCGGCAAGCGTGTTTGGGTCGCTCAGCTCAAATTTCCCGGCTTCGCGTATCAGAGCACCCGGAACATTGGCGTGTTCCCGGCCATGACGTTGGCCGAGGCCCGGGTGAAGGCTGCGAGCTGGTACGCGATGTGCAAAGCTGGCATTGATCCGACCGCCGTCGAGGCCGAGGAACGTGCCAAGGCCGACGCGGCACGGCTCGCCGAAGCGGCCAAAGTCCAAACCACCTTCGCCGCCGTCGCCCGACGCTATGCCGACGACCGCGTCGGCGTCTTCCGGCGTGCCGAGCAGGACAAGCGCGAGATCGAACGCCTACTCATTTCGGCGTGGGGCGAGAAGCCGATTGCCGACATCAAGCCGCGTGACGTGCGCATGCTCATCGACAAGATCAAAGTCCGCGCGCCCTACGACGCCCGGAGCGCATGGACGCACCTCACGCAGATTTTCAGCACCGCCGTCCATGAGGAATTGATCGAGGCATCGCCCGCCGCCAGTCTCAAGCGGCGCTTGCTGTTCAAGAACGTCAAGATTGAGCACCGCCAGCGCGTCTTGAACGACGCGGAAATCTTTGCCTTCTGGCGTGCTGTTGACCGCCTGCCGTATCCCTACGGACCGGCCTACAAGCTGCTGCTGTTGCTTGGTGTCCGATTGAATGAGCTTGTAGGGGCGCAGTGGAGCGAGCTGGACCCGGAAATCCGCCGCGTGCTCCGCGAGGGCGCCACCCAAGGCAAGCCGGTGAATTGGGCCGCCGTCGATCCCGCGAAAAAGATATTGATCGTGCCCAGCGAGCGCTTCAAAAGCGACTGCGAGCACCTTGTGCCGCTCAGTGACGACGCACTCAGGCTCATCGAGTCGCTGCCGCACATCGGCACGACGTTCTTGTTCACGTTGTCCGGTACTGCGCCGGTCTGGCTTGGTCACAAGATCAAGGTGAAGCTCGACCGGGCGATGCTCCGCACGCTCCGGGCAATGGCAAGGAAGCAAGGTGAAGACCCCGACGCGGTCAAGCTGCCGCGTTGGACGAACCACGATTTGCGACGGTCGTTTCGCACCGGCCTAAGCGCGCTCAAGATCGAAAACCATGTGGCCGAGCTGTGCCTCGGTCACGGTCGCAAAGGGCTGGAACGGATTTACGATCAACATCCGTTCGTCCCCGAAATGCGCGAGGCGCGCGAAGCATGGGCGCAACGGGTCCGCGCCATCGTCGAACCGGCACCGGTCACGCCACCATCGAACGTCGTGACGCTCAGACCGACCGTGGCTGCATCGGCCTCTTGAAATAACACGGCCATACGCTAAATTACCCCTACGTACCGAAGGGCATTGCTGCCCAAAACGGCGCCTAGGCGCCCGAGAGCACCGCAAAGCAAATCGAAATCGTGGCGGCCAATTTCGGCCCCGCGTTTGCTTTGAATGGTGCTCATCATGAAAAAACCAAAGCCGAAGACGACGCGGAATCCCGGGAGGACGAACTACGCCCGCGATTCCAGCACGCTCGACCCCTTGCAGCTCCTGCGCGTGCGCGAAGTCGCCGCGCTGCTCAACATCCACCGCATGACCGTGTGGTCGTGGTCGAAGACCGGACGGCTTCCGAAGCCGATCAAACTGGCGCCCAAGGTGAGCGCGTGGCGCCGGTCCGACCTTGCCACCTACATCGCGCGCAAGGCTACCGAAACGCAGGCCGGGTGAGCGCCGCCATGAAAATCAAAACCAAAACCGAAATCGTTCCGTTGAAGGTAAAAAGCGGAATCGTTCCGTTGAAGGTAAAAACCGAAATCGTTCGGTTGAAGACGACTTGGTCAACTCAAAGCGACGCTTATGCCTATCGGCTTAAGCAAGCGGAAGACCTGCTTGTCAAAGCGGGCTACGTCAAAAATCACGGAGCGCGTGACGGCTCCTGGATATCACTACGTCGAGTCCTAAAACTCGATGTGAAGCACGAGTGAGCCGTCATGGAAAACACCGACACCGCCCAATTGACCCGGTCAAGCGAAACTCGCTTGACCCGGTCAAGCGAAACTGGTGCACAGCCGCCGCAGGATACCGGCGGGCTCACACCCGCGCAAATTGCGATCTTCGAAGCAGCACGCGCTGCGGTGGAGCGCCTGCGCAAGAGCCAGTTTGCCGACTGGCTCGTCATTGGCGCCGCCGTCGTCGAGGCCAAGCAGATGGCCGAGAATTTCCGTGGCCGGAAGGCGTTCCAAAATATCTTGCAGCAACAGAAGCTCGCGGAATTCATCGGCGCCACCGCGTCCCGGCTGCTCAAAATCATGTCGCGGTTGGACGACGTGAAGAAGTGGCACGCCGCACTAGAACCCCACCAACAGGCGGCATGGTCGGCGCCGACCACGGTATGCCGTCACTGCCCGGTCCTACAGCCGAAGAAGAAGCCGACGAAGGACGGTAAGGAGAAGCCTGCACGACCCAAGGTGAATGATCTGATCGCTCAAGTCGCGGAGTTAGAGGCGAAGCTCGATAAGAAATTCGACGGCTTCTTCGAGCCGAAGGACACGGCCAAGCACATCGCTGAAATCACCGTGCGTCAATTCAAGCGGCTTCGCGACGATAAGCGCGATGCAGCCATCCGTCTGATCATCCGGCAAATGCTCGACAACGGCGACATCACGATCGCCTTCGTGAAGAAGCTGGCGGACCGGTGATCATGGAAAGGTACAAACCCAAGCCCGACATAGGGCCGCTTCGCCGCGTGCTCAAAGCGAACAACGTGCGCCTCTCCAAGCAGACCGTGCTCTCGGTCCAGCGTGACCCTTATCGACTGGACACGCGAGCCGGACACCGTGACGCCGCATGGTTCATGAAACAGTTCGAGATTGCACTGGCTCGCTCTGGCTTATCGATCATTCATATTCGCGGCGTTCACTACGCTATCGTCTCGGCGCCCCGACCCGTCCGAAAACCTAACGGCAAGCCTTACAGAAATACGAACGCGGATTGGAACTGGCTTTCCGGCACAGCCGCGATGCGTGCTCGGTGGCTCCAATATGTCCCGTTCTCATCGATCACTGATGAGCGCAGCGAGGACCCTCAATTCTTCAGCCGAGACGAATTCCTGTCGGAATTCGAACCGATGGGATCGATCGATCAAGGTGGCGTCGCCTTCGACCCGATAGACCTCAAATTCTCCGAACCTGACACAAGCTTGGTTGGGTTTCACGGTCGCCAGCCTTTTCACAATGTCATCTACACCGAGAAGGCATCTGTATCCGAAGCCATCATCGCCGCCGCCGAGCGCTACGACGCCGATGTCTATCTCGGTCCCGGCACCCCCACCGACACGCGGATATACGAGATCGCGGCCAGCAATAAGGCGGATGGCCGCCCGCTGCGTCTGTTCACGCTCTGCGACTTCGACCCGAGCGGATGGCACATGACGGTCATCATCGCCCGCAAATTGCAGGCGCTGCGTGACCTCGAATTCCCCGACCTCGATTTCGAAGTGCACCGCATCGGCCTCGTCGAGTCGCAAGTGCGCGAGCTTGGCCTGCCGTCTTCGTTTCTGAAGGAGAAAGAGAACCGTGCCGACAAATGGCGCGAAGCACACGGCGGACTGGAGCAAACCGAAATCGATGCGCTCGTGCTTCAGCCCGATGTCCTGCGCCAGATGCTCGACGACGCGTTGTCGCCGTTCCATGACAGCACGCTCAGGCGGCGCGTCGATAAGACCCGGGCGACGTGGACACGGAAGGCACGTGCACTTCTTGATGACGAACTCGATAGCGATGCCGTCGCGGCATTGCGTGAACGCAGCGAGGAAGCTCTCAGCACCTTCAGCGGAGAGATCGAAAGCATCAACGATGAGCTTGCCGACCTCGTGCCGAAAATCGAGTTGCCCAAGGTGCCAGCCGTGCCGCTGCCGAAGCTCGACCCGGACCTGCAAGGCAAGCCTTTATGTTCGTCCGAATGGTCATGGACAGAGCAAACCGAGGCGCTAATCCGCGACAAGAACTATGAAGGTGAGAAGTGATCATTAAACGAAAGCGCCGTGCGCGGGGGCTGACTCCCGGGCACGGCGCTAGATCGGAACACCAGGCCCCACTGCAAATGAAGCCACACTGGACACAACACGATGGAGACGTGTCATGCGCGCTGAGAGTAGCGCCAAAAGTGACTCGCGTCAAAAACTCACGCCGCCGGTAAAGCCAGTCAATGCGATGACGTACATCGACACGGTTCAAATTTGGCTGCGGACGAAGCCGACGCCGGAATTGATGCGCTTCCTAGAAGCACATTCCGGCTCGGTCCGTCTCTTCGGTAAATACCGGGCGCTCTTCGATCTGTCCTATCGTTGGCGCCTTCAACTTCATCAGCCGGAGGCCGCTGCGCTGAAGCAGCTCGCTCGTGACGCCACCCACTACCTCAATATGCTCCATCTCGCCCTTGACCTCATCTTCGCTTCGCCGACCAAGCAGGATCGCGCCTTCATCTTTGCGAGCGAGAAAATGATCAGGCGCCGCACGCGCAAGAAGGCGCAAGTCAAATTTGGTCGAGGCTCGCAAGACAAGTGGGACGGAGCCAAGAGCGCATGGAACGCGAATTGCCGATATGACGACGGGGAGAATGCAGCGAATAGAATCGCCCTCTACACCGACGATCATTCACGCATCACGGGCGAGATGAACGTCCTGCATATCGAGTGGAGAAAGGTCGGAAAACCCAGTCTGCGTCAGCTCGGCATCAACTCGCTTGACGATCTTCTGGCGTTCGACCAGCGGCAATTTTGGGCGAAGAAACTTGTCGCCTTCGAATTCGATCCCGAAAAACTCGGACGCCTCGACCACAACCAACGCTGCAACACGCCACGCAGCCGGTCACCGAACGACTTCCGTCGCGGAACGATCATGATCGCCGCTTGTTCGACGAGCCAAGACATTCTTCGCCGATACCGGAAGCTCCGTCTCGACAGCGCCATCATCCGATTCGACATGACCAGCTGGCTGCCTGAAATCAATCCTAAAACCCGCTGCTCTACAGTAAGTGCAGACGAACTTACAATTCGCCCCGTTTCTCCAGCATTTACGGGCTCGGATACTACATACCCAGAAAATCCCCCAGCATTTCCTGCCTCAAACTCACCAAATTCACCCCAATCCCCCGCTTTGGCTGCCGTGCCCGTCTCTACAACAAGCAACTCTGAATGATCTCGCGTGGCTTGCTCAAGCCGGACTACCCCAGCACCACAACATTCCAATTCAGCCACACCGACTTCTCATCGGACTGGGAAATGTAGTGTGTGATCGCCGTCTCGATGTTCATCAACATGACCCGGCCAAGCGAAGCGGCGACTCACACGATCTCATCTAGATGAACAGGAGCCCGGCCAGTCTGAAGGTGCGCCGCTGGAACTTTGGAAGCCGCCGGACCCGCCGAAAGTAGGTGAAGTCAGTTTGTCGCCCCCCACGCGGATACCGCATTTTGGCTTCTTCCATTGGCGGCGGCGTTCATGACCTATCGCTCGTCTCATACTCCCCGACGACCTACCTCCTGCCGTTTCTGCATTGATGCGGGAAGTCGAAAAGCTTTTGGAGGACGTACATCGATTGCTCGCAATACCGCCGCCGGTGGATGCGGGAGGCTATTTGCACCGCCCCATTGCTTTGACGCTAGCGGCGAGTGTGGATGGATTCTCAAACCAACTCTACTGTGCCGGTCAAAAGATCGGTGGCTCACGCGAAAGATTCGTGGCGTGTCTACTACAATTCTATCCTTGGGATATCGATAAGCCGGAAGCCGAGACGCCGGAGAGTACCGCGAAAATAATCTATGACTCGTTCCGAAACCCACTCATTCATCAGCTAAATCTGCATCTACATGGTCCGCGGTCGCGAAAACTTGGGCGGGTGCACCGTGGTGTCAGTGAGATCGAGAAAGCTATCGAGGACCTGGAGAAAAGCAGGGTTAAGCCGTATTCCAAGCCATTCCTCGTAGCTACCTCCGAAAAGCGCGTGCTCTGGCTCGATGCCTTCTACTGGGGCGTCCGGCAGATGGTTCAAAGATGGGCAACGGATGGCGAGCAAGTGCGGATGGCCGCCGTCTACTGGAAGCGAAGGCTCGATAGGTATTTTGCTATCCCATCCGGCAAGGCGGCGGAGTGATCACGTCCGCACGCCAGCATCGCTACTAGATCGGCTGACGAGCACGGCATCGCGCCGCAAAAATCAAGCCCCATCACTTGCAGGGGAACGCTTTCGCCAGTGCCTCCGCGACGATCCCAGTAGCCAAGTAGTGCCGATCTTGTGGATGCTCGCGGAGCCACTTTGTTACAACGTCTGTGACTTGTCCTATCGTGACGTTTTTCGGGATGCAGGCGCGCCACCCGAAAATTAAAACTGGAAGGTTCGTCGTGCCTGAAGCTAGCGCGTCACTTACCCCGACGATGTACCCCACGCAGAGTCCATAGCGTTCTGTCCCGCGGGGGGAGTTGCAGTATTCGTGCAATTCATTCCCGTTGATGAATGCACTGGTTTCGGCCCTTGCTTCGCCCCAGACCGCCACCGCCGCCACCACGCCCAGCACGGCACGTCGAATACCCCGGCCCATGTTCGCCCCCGAGACTTGATCTCGGTGATTATCAGCAGACCACGTCCAGCCCACAAGAAGCTGAGCGGCACCTGCGTCGGACGTGCCCGGAATGCGGGAGAGGTGGCGGAAATCACAGTCGAGCCTCTCTGGCCACTCGCCTCGACAGCAATTTCCACTCTGGCCCAAGCCTCGCCAAATCAACCCTAGAGGCGACTTCGGCGACGACCTAGCGGTGCTGGACCGCCGGGCATGTTTTGCCTTGGCGAGCAAAATGGCCTATATAGATTGAGATATTGGATCGTCCCGCCCGGCAGGCGAAAGCCGAACATGATGATCAGGACTTATTGAGGACTTAAAAGATCGTGAAACGCTACGGCGAAAAGCAAAGCGATACGCCCCGGGCACGGCCTCGACGTAGGCCGGTCGAGGGACGCTATGGGCGTGATGACCCCGAACAGTATCGCGAACGCGAGCACGATGATCGCCGCGAACGCGACCGCGAACACATTGATCCTCATGCGGTCGAGGAACCGGAAGAGCCGAGACACAATGGCGCCAGCAACGGCCACGCTCACAACGGCTACGACCCCCGTAACGCTGCGGGCAAAGTGAAGTTGTTGAACCTGGATTCACTCGACGGTCGGACGCGAGCGGCACGCGAAGCGCAAATCCTCATCAGCGAACTGTACGCTGATCTGGGCGGCGTCGAGAACCTGAGCGGCGCTCAGAAGGCATTGTGCCAGCGTGCCGGAGTCTTGGCCGCGATGCTGGCCGACAGCGAAGCGCGTTTCCTCTCCGGGCAACCTGTTGATCTTGCGCTTCATGGGAACCTGTGTTGCCGACAAAGGCGCGTTCTCGAAACGCTCGGGCTGAGCCGGGCCGCCAAAGTCGTCACGCCCAACCGGGCAACGCAACAGGTGCTCAATGCACTGATGCGGAGTGGCCGCCCGTGACCGACTTCAAATCCCTCACGGCATCCGAACGCGAACAGATTGCCCGGGCGCTGCGCTACCTGCCGCCGGAGCTGCGCTTGGCCGATGTGGATTGGTCTGCGGTCGTCGGCGCGCTGCGGCCCGGTCGCCTGAATCTCGAAGATGCGGGAACGGTCGGCGATCTGGTCGCTGAACTCGATCGTGGCCCCGACTATCGCGCCTTACTGCAGGTCAGGCTTGATGCCATGGCCGAAAGATCGCTCGGCCCGCGCTGGCGCGAAATAATCGCTGAGCGCGAACGCGCCAAGAGTCCAACACAGCGCCGCGCTGAATGGGCCGCGCTCGAACGCTTCCTGGTGCAATTCCGCAATTCAGGAGAGCAACCGAAATGATTGCCCCCTTCGAACCGCTTGGCGCTGCCAAGCCTTTTCACGTTGGTAGCGCGGGTTCGAATATTGTCGGAGTCGCTAGCATGTCGTCAACCGAGTAACGTCAATCAAATCATACGTTTCTGCGATCTGCCTGAGCGATATTTCGACCGCAGCTTTCGCCTGCGCTATAGTCGCTGCGGCCTTTGGCATTGTCTCAGTTTGAATCTTCATGGCGCCTCGCGACTTCAACCAATGCGTCCAACAATATCTGAGCCAGATTCTCGGCGATAATTGTGAGGTGCTCAGGAAGGAAGCCATCGGCCTGCTTGGTAGACATATAAATGTAACTGACTGCTTCCGGAGACCAATTTTCAGGTTCGGCCATGGCCGCAGCTAAAGCAATTCGTCCAGTCGCCCAAAAAATGACGGGGACAGGTCTGATCATCTGTCCCTGTTTTCGTGTTGTGACCAATTACGCTACTTCGCGCGATTGACCAACGCGCACAGCAAGAAATTCGAGAACCACTGCCACATGGTCGCGCTCTACACGGTCTAGTATAACTTCGCGCGGACCAATAAGGTGGTACGTATGCTTCCGGCCCTGGCCGCTGGTAACACTGACTGGGCTTAGAATATGGCCGATATCGTCAAGCTTATCGACGATGCGGCGCCTAAAGCTGGGCCGCAAGGGGCCTTACAAGATTTCAAAGTAAGACCATGCCGAAAATTGGGAGGATGCCGTGATTCGCTTCGCGGCGGAGCGGGTCTGGCACTACCGAAACCTTATCGAAGAAGTGCGAAGCCAAAAGCCACCATTCGTGGCCCACGCAAACGGGGGAATTAATGGCAGCCGCAATCGCTGAAGCGCCCGCAACTGGAATTGGGAAACTGCTCACCGACGGCGTGTTTAGCGTTCCTAGTCATCAGGGCAACTATCGTTGGAACGAAGACGAGGTAAAGCAGCTCTTTGACGATATTCTCGAGGCCATGAAGCGTGAGGGCGAGCAATACTTTCTCGGTCTCATGGTTTTTATGAATTCGGATACCGGCGAGTGGGTAGTGCTAGATGGTCAGCAAAGACTTGCGACAACAATTATGATTCTGGCCGCAGTTAGAACATGGCTCCAGCAGTACAGTGAGTACAGAGAGACGGCTCGGCAGATTCAGGAGCGATATATTGGCACCAATGAATTGGGTGAAACCACGACTCAGCCAAGACTGCATTTGAATGTTGCGAATAACGACACGTTTGAAAAGTACGTCGTAAATGCAAAGCCCTCCGGCGACATTGTGAAAGCGCAGGCAGCGCTCAAGAAATTCGACCAGAATAAAATTCTTCTGAATGCAGCGATCCATTGCCACGAACGCGTTGCTGCCATGGCCCATGAGGCTGGAAAGAGCGAAGTCGCATACAAACAACTTCTAGAGTTAGTAAAGTTTATCCGGGACAAGATGATTGTGATTCGCTTGTTGGTGTCCAGCGAAGCCAACGCGTATACGATTTTTGAAACGCTTAATGATCGCGGCCTGGAATTGTCGCCGCTTGATTTAGTCAAGAACCATATGTTTGGCCGCGCCGCCGCCGTACTGGATGATAGCGGGAAAAATTTTCGATTGCGCGACATGGAGAATCGCTGGGTACAGATGATTGGAACGCTGGCAAAGGTAAAACCAGGAAATTTTCTGAAGGCCTTCTGGACCTCGCGATTTGGGCGAACCCAGAGCGCCAAGATTTTTGATAGCCTCAAGAGGCAGTACAAAGACATTGGTGGGGTGGTTGATCTATCAGTAAGCATGCTCGCTGTTGCTGAACAGTATGCGGCACTCGAATCTGCCGATGATCCGATTTGGGCTCAATATCCCGGGGTCCGGGAAACGATCCGCTCTTTGAAATTGCTGGGCTCCGAGCAAACCCACCCCGTAATACTGGCCGCAATGGCAAAGTTCGCCCCGCCAGAATTGGAACGCCTCACGCGCCTATTGGAGGCACTTATTGTTCGCTACCAGCTAATTGGCGGCGGGCGCACGGGACGATTGGAGATATCTTGCGCCCGACTGGCACGCATGATTTTCAACGGCGAGGTATCCACCGCTACGATTGCGGCCCAAGAGTTGAAGGATGTATTCCCGAACGATGATGAGTTTCAGACAAACTTTTCGACCAAGAACGAAACCACAAATGCAAAAGCCGCATATCTTCTGCGGCGGCTGGAAAAAGCATCCCGGCAAGCTTCAATGGGGCCAAGTGCGAGCGAGTTGGACCCCGGCATTTCGCTAACCGTTGAACATATTTTGCCTCGCAGCCCGACCGAAGAATGGAGGGCCGCTTTCGGCAATGACGACGAGATCATTGAAGACGCAATATATCGAATGGGCAATTTGTGCCTCATCGCCAGGAATAAGGAGCTTGGAAGAAGTGACTTCATCACGAAAAAGAAAATCTATTCCGAGAGCGATTTGGAAACGACAAACGAGCTTGCGAAGTACGATGCCTGGAATATGGAAGCGGTCAAGCGTCGGCAATTACGGCTGGCAAAGTTGGCTGTTCAGGCATGGCGGTTCCAGTGACGAAGGGCACGGTGGCGATAATCGACGTACGCAACGAGCAGGACGTCGGGCGTCCGCCAGTTTTTTCATTCGCTAACCGTCAACACAACCTGCTCCTGCCAAGCGCTCATGGTGGACTAAGGACTCTAGACAAGGCGTTTCTTGATCTTATCCCTGAAAAGAACCGGCATCGCCACTTCGGCAGCATGAAGAGCTCTCAGGCGCTTGCTCAGAGCGTTTTTGGAGCGCTCGCCGTGCATCGAAAGATTTCGTTGCTTCAGCGGATCAAGGCGGAGTGTGGCCGTCAAGCGTTTGGAGGTGAACTGGGAGCGCCTGTATTCGAGCACGAGGTTTCGTTCCTGGGTGAAGACACGGGGAGAAACACGTCTGTCGATGTCTGGTTCGATGGACCGCATCGTGTGGCGGTTGAGGCCAAATTCAGCGAGGCGGAGTTTGGGACATGCTCAAGGCCAAGCACCAAGGAAAGCGACCGCAACTATTCCAGTCGTCACTGTAAGGGGACGTACAGGCGCGCCGTCCTCACGTGGCCAGATTTCGCAGAAGGGACCCATCGCCGGGGCACCCCCAAAATCGCCGGAGGGGGCCGATCCAACCATGCCAGTTCAACCCGTGCGGTCTTTAGATTTTACAGAATTTTTTGAAACGCTTGCATCAAACACTTGCCTATACTGGTCGAACTATCTGTCGATATTCGGTGTTCTGTGATTCGATACGCATCAACTAGAACGGCGCTTCTGCTTCTGCTTTTCGCTGCGCTGCCCAATGAAATGGCACTGGCGCAGACCCGAATTGTCGATGGCGACACCTTTGAAATTGCCGGGCAGCGAATTCGTCTCTTTGGCATTGACGCCCCAGAGAATCGAGACAAAGGAGGAAGCGAATCAGCACGTGAACTGAAACGACTAATTGGCAATAGCAATCCGGTTTGTGAGCGGATCGAAAACGACCGATACGGGCGAGTTGTCGGCTACTGTATTATTCGTGGCGCAGATATCGCATTGGCGATGGTTCGCGCGGGGCAAGCTGTCGCTTGGTGCTACTATCTGAAAAGGAAAAGGCCCCAACTACTGGACGCCTACAAGCGCGCGGAAGCCGAAGCACGCGAAAGCAAAAAAGGCATTTGGAAGTCCCCATTCCAGCCATGGCGAGAATGGGGCTGCTGAAAACTGAATATCCCTTCACCGATCACATACTTTAGTTTAGTTTCGCAGGTTACTGCCATCTTAGCGCAAGCGCGGCGCACAAAGATTCAGAATGCGAGTATGTCTCAATGGATGTCGAACACTTCGCATTTGACGGGGAGTTCGGACAGGATTTTCAGCTCGACGACAAGCTACTAAACGAGCTTGAAAGCAGACTCGCGAGCTCGAATGTCGGCATTGGCAATGCGCTTAACTCATTCACACCACGCGCCGACACGGACCAGACGAACGTAATTCAAGCAACTGGCCGCACAATTCGCGTCCTTGCGCCTGCGGGTTCCGGCAAAACGCAAACGATGATCAACCGCGTACTGATGTTGATCAAGAACGGGATGCGGGCAGACCGAATATTGGTGCTGACATTCGACAATGCTGCCTCGCGCGCGCTTCTCGATAAACTTGCTGAAACGGCTCCGGCTCATGTAGCGCAACAGAACAAGGTTCAAATTACTACACTCAACGCTTTTGGATTTCGCCTGCTGCGTGAATTATTCCCCGAGGAGTACAAGGAAAAAATTATCGACCGTAGGCGAGCCAGCAGACTGTTTCGCGAACTAAAATCGGAGTTGCTGAAACAAGGCGCCGCACAGCACAACGCCCTTCCGCCAGAAATTCAACCGCGCTTCTATTTAGATTTTTTTGGCTTGCTGAAAAACAACAAATTCGATCCGCGGGCTTTCGACGCTCAAAAGCTAGTGAATTTTATTATTCGGATGCCGCAAGCGGAAGCTTTCTTCGCACCGTTGCAGGATGCGGCAACAAGAAAACTGATTCTCCAGGCGCTCGTTTGGACGTTTAAGGGCATGGAAGTCCTTTACCGTCGGGAAAATCTCATTGATTTCGATGATCAAAAACTTCGTCCCCTCGTGTCATTAGAGGCTGCACCGCAAATTCTTGCAAGCCTCACTACAAAGTTCGATCACGTCCTAGTGGACGAGTTTCAAGACATCAATTTGCTCGACTTCGATCTCATTCGCATGATTGCTGAAAAAGCTACGTTGATGGTGACTGGTGACGATGATCAAGCCATCTACGGGTTTCGAGGATGCACGCCAGAATACATCATTGAATTCGAGAAAAAGATTGGTCGTAAGGTCCAGAGCTTCGAATTGTCAGTCAACTACCGATGCCCAGAGAACATTGTAAGGAAGGCCACTAAGCTAATCGAACACAATAAGTTCCGGATCGCCAAGAAGCCGATTGCTGATCGCAAGGATGAAGCAACAATCAAGGTTGTTTCATCATCGGCCGCGCCGGTAGAAGCGCGTTTGATTGTGAGATATCTGACAAAAATTCGAAACCAAAACAGCAAGCTAAAGTTTCGTGATTTCGCGGTCTTATATCGGACGAACGCTCAGAGCTTGCCAATTCAGTTGCAGTTCATTTTAAGCAATATTCCCTACTTCGTTCGTGAAGACGACAACATCTTACAGAACGATACTCTTGCGAGGCTGCTGGGAGTTCTGCGTGTCAAGCTTGCTGCAGAAGACGGAGTTCCAATCAAAGCGGCGGACGCCCTTCATGCGGTCAAAGCGTATTTTCGCTCGGTAAAAGATTCTGACGTCGAATCGCTTGATCGAATCTTTCGACGCGAAACCGACATATTTAATGCAATCAACTCGCGTGCCGTTTCGACGATAATGCCCAAAATTCGCGACAGTGATTTTTCGAGTTCGTTGAGAAATGTGATCGCGGCCAAATCCTTATTGGCTGCGCTCGATATCATGGCGAAAAGCTTCAAAGGCCTTCGCGGGATGATCGGCTCGCTTGAAGATGTCGTTGACGAAAAAGTGCCTCTCGGCGAAGTGTATGAACTTGCATCTAGCTTCAAGGGGAAGGTCAGAGATTTCGTCGCAACACTGGACGCGGCACTTGTGCAGGCCAAGCAGTCCAAGGCTGGTTCAGATCGCGAAAACGGCGTTTCGCTTCTGACTTACTTTCGTGCAAAGGGATTGCAGTGGCATACCGTGATCCTCACAACCTGCAATCAAGGCTTAATCCCTCACAAGCGCGCGCCTATCGAAGATGAACGCCGATTGTTTTATGTCGCTATGACGCGGGCTTCGTCGAACTTGCTGGTTTCGTATTTGCAGAAAGCGTGCAAGTCGCCCGTCGTCCCCAGTCAGTTTCTTACGGAAGCGGAGTTGCTTCCCGCATGACTTCGTATGTTCGATCTTGCAAGCACTGCAACCGACGCATTTCGATGCGAAAAATGCCGCACGGAAAGTATGTGGCATTTGAAAACAACCAACCACACGATTGCAACAAGGCGCCTCCCCCGCGGCCAACTAACTATACGCCTGGCACCGCGGGGCCAAGGGCGCCTAAAACTGGTGATACGGCCTTTGGAGGATTCGACGATTTTTCCGTAGATAGTCCGCAGACTACTGCTGCCAAGTCGCCTGAGGCACCTACACCACACGGCGAAAATGTAGTCCGCGTTTCGGGCAAGATTACCGGTTCCGGGTATAGCGCGCCTCGGCACTCTCCGCCGCCACCACCGCCACCGCCACCGCCACCGCCGCCACCGCCGAGTTCAGAGGGGAAAGTACAGTTAACCTGTCCGCTGTGCGGAGGGTCGCTGCTGCTCCCGCGATTACGACATGGATCTGTTACCTGTCCACACTGCGCCAAACGCTTTATTGCCGACACGTTTTTTCACGTTCCTGTCGCCAGACAAATTGAGCCGGACTCAATGCTTCAAAAAGTAGGCACCTCCATGCCAGCCGCGCCTGACCAATCTCCACAGCGTCTGAAAAAACAGTCGCAAGGAACGAATTGGTTGATTCCGATATTGATAGTGGTTGGGATCGTGCTTGCAGTTCTGCTGACGTTTAAGCCGAAATAGATGTTCGTTATCAGCTGTCTGTACCGAAAATGTCATCCTGTTTGACTCGGTGACGAATCCGGCTAGCGTCGGCGGCGATGATCGCGCTGACCCGCGTGCTGCTCGGCCCGGCTTACATGCCTACGGGGCGCCGGGTGCCCGTGGCGTGGCGCCACGAGAAGTGCCGCGCTGATGACGAAGCCTTGAGGCCCTAATCAAGGGTCCGTGCGACCCGAAACCCGTAGTTGGGCTCCCAGCTCGTCGGCGCTCCTGATGCGGAAGGCCGAGCGAAGGGCCTTCGGATCACTATACCAAGAACCGCCGCGCAGGACGCAAAGGGCGTATTCGCCGGATAGCCATGCTCGGCCATCGGTCGGCGCGCCGCTGTAACTTCCATTCAAGCAATCCTCCACCCACTCCGACACATTGCCGTGCATGTCGTGAAGGCCAAAGCGGTTCGCTGTAAAACTAACCGAGGGCGCCGTCTGCTTTTCGTCCCACCCACTCCCACAGAAATGCAATTGGCACTGTTGCGGATGATCTCGTCACCCCACGAATAGCGCGTCGCCGATCCGGCGCGGGCACGCCCGGCGATGTCCGACCCCCGATTCTTGTCAGCCGCAACCGGATTTCCGGACTACGTGCAAACACGCTATGCGGCACATGGCCTATCGCGTGTAGCGCTTAATGAACTCGCTATGCGAGCGCAGTACCTTGCAGCGGAATCCATCCGGCGTACATGCGATAGGAATTTCGCTGGTGACATTGAGGCCGATACCCAGACGCCGCCGCGGCAATTTCCCTGAGGATGCCACTCAACAGCGCGCGGCATGTTGAGCCGAAGCACATCTGCGCCGAGGCGCGGATTAGGGGTTTCGGTTGCAAAGGCTTATGGTCACACAACACTTCGCTATGATGGGGAGATTCCCGGTTTTGGGTGTCGGATATACTTCACGGACTGGTTGATCGTGGGTCCTCTTCGAAGGCGATAGCGAATATCAAGCGCGGCATTTGCATCCTTGGCGTAGCAAGTCCGTTGGTTGCCAACTGTCGGAGGGCAAGAAATGAGGTTTATTGCCGGAAGTAAGCTTACGAATGAGATGAGGCGCCTCGCTGGATCTCGGGTCCAAACAAAGATCGCAATTGCCTACTGGGGCGAGAAGGCACTCCAGCTGCTTAAGCTAACACCGAGTAGATCGAACCTTCAGGTGTTGTGCTGCCTGAAAGGAGGAAAGTCGGCTCCGCAGGTCATTCGAAAGTTTGGAAAGCGCGCCAAACAAAACAACCGGCTGCACGCGAAAGTGATCTGGACTCCGACTGAAGCCATCGTTGGTTCGGCAAACGCGTCTTCAAATGGGATGCCGGAAGAAGAAAACGCGGCTGTGGGTCTGATCGAAGCGGGTTTATTGATCGACGACCAGAAACAACTTTCTAAAATTAGTGCCTGGTTCGATAACGCCTATGGGCTGGCAAATTCAATAACACCGTGCGATCTAAAAGCTGCTCAAGCGGCTAGGAATAAACGAATTGGAGGTTTCGGATCAATCGTACCTGAGCTTATCGAGATTCCGCTTGGGGAGCTGAAAAAGAAAAAAATCGGTGTGCTGCTATGGTCTGTGGAGCTCTCGCGTGCTGAGCGCGAACGGATCGAAGAACTGGAAGAGAAGCCACCTTTCGACGATCTCGATTATTACCTCGACCTACCTCATCATGCCCCCCAATATCCATATGGGTATGATTGTCTCGTGTTTCGCGCTTCGGTGAAACGCGGTCGCTTACAAGAATTTCAAGGGTTCCAACACTTTGATCCGCAATCAAACTGGCCGCCTGTAGAAAGCGATGATGGACGTACCGCCTTTGTCATCTGGGCCAGAGAACTACGCAAGAGCAAGAAGGACACGTGGGAGCTGGCCGGACTTCCACCCTTTCGGGTCAGCAAGAATTCTGAGGCCGCCATTCGTCAGCAGCTCCTAAAGAGACGGCTGCGACTAAAGCACGACATGGTCGATAAGGGCTGGGGTGGTTTTATATCATGGGAACCCCTGCACAAACTGCTTGAATCCTAACAGGCATGCCGCCCCCGCTGAAGGTGGTGGCGGCGGGTCTGATTATCCTTGTCTCCGGAGCTTCACTGCTGTTCCTCGCGCTTCTGGGTGCGTTGGCTGACCAAGGCATGAGGGACAAGACCCCATCCGCGAACAGGTGGCGCGTCATAAGACGAACGTGCCCGAGCGCGTCAAGCCGATTACGCTCGGCGACCTCCAAGTTGTGGCGTGAAGCGCATCGAGTGCGAGGGCGACTGATGCCGACACGCGGGAAGAATCGAGTTGGCGACTGACCTAGATCAATGCGGCGTTCTTCAATGCCTCAATTTTTCTATATAAGTAAGAGGACTTAATTGTTAGACGGCGCCGTGGGCGGCTCGATAGTTCTCGCCGTCATTGTAGGGCTGACAGGCATGCTGGACGGGCGCGAAGTATGATGCGGATTCCAATATTCGCTGCGCTACTGCTGCTGAGCGCGCCCGGCGCCGCCCAATCCCCGAAGGCGGATCGCCCGCAAATAGGTGGTGTGGAGGTAGAGCTAAGTGATGGCGTTGGACAGCAGACGCTAGACTCGGAGCGGGTTTTCGCGTTGGTCGCTCCGAGTGTGTATGTCGTTCGTGCTGGTGAATCGTATGATGCGCTCGATCGTGGTTTTCAAGGTTCCGCGGTCGCAATTCAACCCCACCGCCTGCTCACGAACTGCCATGTGGTGCGAAATAGCAGGGCTATCTTTGTTGTGTCGGAAGGGTGGACAGTTCCTGCGAAACTTGAGTTGCAAGACGCTGAAACGGACCGCTGTATTTTATGGGTAGACACTCAACTCAAGCCGGTGAAAACAATTCGCACCTATGCATCACTGCGCATTGGGGAGCGCGTATACACTATTGGTGCGCCACGTGGTCTGGAACTCACCATTGGAGACGGACTCATTTCGGGTAAGAGAGATGGCAAGGGCCTCCGATTAGTTCAGACTTCAGCCCCGATCTCGCCTGGTTCTTCCGGCGGCGGCCTTTTCGATCAATACGGGAATCTAGTTGGGATAACTACTTTCATTTTGCGGGAGTCCCAAAATATAAATTTTGCAATCCCTGCAGAGGACTTTGCTCGTCTTGGGTCGCAGCCCCCGCCAGCACCACCTCAAGCGGAGCCTACCCCCCCGCAGCGCGAAAAGCCGCCCGCGCTCGCGCCCAAGCCGTCCGCGAAGAGGATTACCCCCGGGCGGTGGAAGACAGTATTTGCCGAAGACGGGGATAAACTAGGATACACGATTCCTGGCTACAATGTTTTCGTTGGGATTTATGTTTTATGCAAACACCGCAATCTTTCAGCGCTAATTGACTTCCATCGTACGGTTAAGAGCGGCGAGCGCAGAAGCGTGGTCTTGACGTCAAGAGGGGGAGCACTGTCTCTCGGCGGCCAAATTCAAATCAGTGAAGATGACGGGCAGACCCAGATATGGGTAGACAGGGTGGAAAGGTCGATCCTTTCAATTATTTCTGCCGGGCCCGTCGAAGTAAAAAGCAGCGACGGAATTTATGAAGTGGGGAGCGAAGGCGCTGCTGAAGCGGTAAGACAGTTTTCGGCTCGCTGTTTCAATCCCTAATACCGGACTCCTCCGCCCTGGTCGTGACCTGAGCCCCGAAAACTCCTCCAGGTTGGGGTAGAGTCCGTTAGCCTTCACGTCGTAGTCCCCGTCCTTCGCGCTCCTCCGCGAGCCGCTCGTAGGTGGCCGCAAGGTCAAGCTGCCAGACACGCTGTTCCACCGATCCCAGTGCGGCGAACTCCCGAAACCACTCCGCCATCGCACGTAGTCGAGCTGGCGAAAGAGTCTTCGCGCTGTTGTCATCGCTCATGCTTGGTCACCCGAACTCGTGAAAGCGGGCGACACACGATCTCAAGGAAACCCCTTGACCCGATAGCTGACACCAGCGCACAGCGGCGTTCTGCCTCAGCGTCGTGACCGGTCTGATCGGCAGTTCACTGGCCAGAGTACTTCACCCAGATGGTCGTCGGACTCCAAGACGACCACTGCCTTTTGCGCCAAATGCCAGGGGGTGCTGCCGCGTTGTCCGGTCTCAACGTAGTGGCGCACTGCTTCAACCCAACTCATTCCCTTCGGTCGAGCGATGGAGCGCCCAAGCAGATCGACGCGGCGCCCGGTAAGGGACGTGTCGCTCGGGTGCCTACCGAATTTTGACGGTCCGAAGTCTGCCCTGCTGTGTCGGCGGGGCGGAAATGGCCTTTAGGTCCCTTCGGCATGGTAGTAAGGCAATGCTAAGCGGTAAGCTTGGCAATCTGGTGGAGGGAAAGATGCGACGTGCGATTTTCGCGCTAGTGGCGCTCTTCTCGTTCACAGGAGAAGCGACCGCTTTCTTCGAAAAACGGACTTCACTGCTGCTTAAATGCACAACAGGCGGATTTAACGAAATCTATTGCATGGGCTACATCGCCGCCATTTTTGACAGCATGACGGTAGCGAGACACACCGCTTACGGATTGCGGGCCTCGCGGAGCACCACGCTTTGGCCGTGCGAGGCGCAAAATGACGGAGACAACGAAATCAGCCAATAGGAGTTGACAATGCTCTACATCAGCATCGCCGTGCTTTTGATTGCCGCCGCCGTAGTGCTGGCGTTCGTCAAAAAAGTGCGACTTGGAATTCCCGGCGCACTCGCAATCCTTGCGTTATTCACCGGTATTTCGTCCTGCCATCAAGTGCCCGCCGGTTACGCGGGGATCGTCTACGAGTTCGGCGCCATCATCGGCCAGCGCAGTGAGGGGCTTCAGTGGACGGCGCCTTGGCAGTCCGTGACCGAAGCGAGCGTGCGCGTTCAGGGGCACGGTTTTCAGAAGCTCGATAGCTTCTCCGCCGAGACGCAAGACGTATTCGTGGCGGCGACGCTCAATATACAAGTTTCGCCGAAGGACATTCAGCAACTCTACCGTGACGTAGGACCAGATTACTTCGTGGTGCTGGTGCGCCCGCGCGTGCTTCAAGCGTTCAAAGACGAGACTGTCAAATATCGTTCCGTCGAAATTGCGCCGAACCGCGAAACAATCCGGCAGGCCGTGCGGTCACGCCTCTCCCGAGAACTGGCGACACATTCGATTAAAGTCGAGGACTTGCTGATCGACAACATAGACTTTCGAAAGGAGTTCAAGGACGCCATCGAAGCCAAGCAGATAGCAACGCAACGCGCCCTCGAAGAAGAACAGAAGATCGTTGCCGAACGGCATCGCGCGCAACAGGCCCGCGAAGTTGCCGAGGGGCAGGGCGACGCGCGGTTGACCGTGGCGAAGAAAGAGGCCGAGGCGAATCTCCTGCTGGCGAAGTCGATTACGCCCGAATTGACGGCCTATCTCACCGTCCTGAAGCTCGCGCCGAATATCAGTGTGATGATGATACCGAGCGGGCAGCCCATCATCCTCGGGCCAGATTCGCTGCGATCCAAGCCATGAAGCTGCGCGCATTAAGTGGGGCCGCGCTGCGAGTTTTTCTGCGATTATAATCGTACACATCAGCCAGAAACTCATTGCCCCACGGCCACAGCCTCACGTAGGATTGTTCCTGCATCAAGAGTAGGGCTGACGCCCTCGCCAACCTGCCTCCCCGGGCAAGGTGGATACCCGAAAGGGGATGCGGCCAGATCGGCAACGAAACGGGTCGCAAGCGAGCATCGTCGTCAGCCCTCCTCGGTCATCGATGGAGGGCTATTTTCATGACCACCGAACACTGCCCGATTTGCAAGCGGCTCAACGTGCCATCTGATGACGTGTGCGAGCATCCCAAGCGGCCAACGACAGCGCCGATCGGTGGGCAGGTGACACGCAGAAGCATCCTTCGAATCGGTGCGCTGTTTTTCTGTGCGCCCGCCATCGTACGCGCGGCGAGCCTGATGCCGGTGCACAGCCTCGCAATGCCAGTGGTCGAACGTCGGTGGGCTGGCTTCTGCGAGCGCTTGCTGTATCACTCGCTCGGCAACGATCTGCGAGCTGGACGAACACCTACCGTGCTGCTCAACAACAGAAGAATATCGATAACCGAAGCAGCGCGGATGGTCGCTTACGCACGCTCCCAGGGCTGGGTCAAAGCGTGGGACCAACGTGGCGTGACAGCAGGTCATGCAGAAGAGCGACGAATAGACAATCCTAACTAAGTGACAGCTGATGCCTCTACAATCAATTGGCATCCCAAGCTACTCGCGACTTCACGCCTCTGCTACTCTAGAGAATGGCGTTGGAGGCGGCGCAAATGGAATCAGGCGAGTTACACATTCACGGCGAAATCGAGCAATTTCTTACGCTATTTGGTTCTCTTCGTGAGAAGTGCCGCGGCGTACCTACGCGACTTGGCTGGTTGGCCGCAGAGAGCGCAACAACCGCCCGACTTCTATCGGACGTATATGATGCTGCGCAAACGCTCGACCTCTCGCTTAAGCGTCACTCAAAATACTTGGTAGCGCCGCCTCGCGACTTCCTTGGCGCCCTCAAGGAATGGCGTGACCGATGGGAGTCTTTAGTCAGCCGCCTGACCGCGCCCGCAAGGGAAAGACGGGCCGCCGAAATCGTGGGACTAATCAGAGACGCTGCAAAGGGTGGGGGACACTCAAACCAATTATTTGACGAGTACTATGAGAAAGCCAATCCATATCACCCCTTTGACCCTTCGAGGGACAATGCTGTCGCGAACATTGAAAGCGCGCTTGAGACTGCTTTGGATTTCGCCGGGGCATCTTCGGAAGTCATACTCGATGACGACAACTCCCTATTCCAAAAATGTGAAAAGGGTTGGGGTGCTTGGATATACTTGGCAAATGTAGTTGGAATAGACTTTGACAAAGTTATTAAGCGTTGGGTCGCATTGGACATGGTCGTCATACCGAAGCACGTGAGCGATGCGCACGGTTTGACGGAACCCGGCTCAATGTTCGATCTTCTTCGGCAGGCTCAGATTGCCTTTATGGTAGGTGCCAACATGGCTGCCCTTGCGCTTTGCCGTGCTCTTATGGAGCTGGTCCTTCTGCGAAACTACGGATGTGAACCCGGGAGGCTGAAGGACGTAGTCGCGATTGCCGGACAGAAGTACCCGCATGTCCGGCCACTTCGGCTGGATCAACTACGCGCGCAAGCCAATGAGGTGTTGCACGCCAAGACGGGGAAGTTCTCTCTTGGTGACGACGACATTCTGCGATTTCTTTGCGACCTCAAAGTCCTGATCGAAAGGGCGCCTACTCCGAATTCCTCGACGCGATAAGATGGCAGGCGCCGTCAAGCAGACGCGAGCGCACGTCTAGATTAATCGCCGTGCGTCCAGCGAGCCACTGATCCGCTGGCGCGCAGCTTGTCATTAAACTAACGTCGCTAGCGCACCGGTTCTCGGGGCTAGTTTCTCATGTCGCTCGTTGTTTCTTTATCGATTGCACAAATCAAAGCTGCGACGCGACTGCATCAACGCCTGGAGCAATGGCGCGTGTCAGACGCCGCGTTGCGTCGGCTGCGTGAGGCTCTGCCAGGATTTGAAAATGAGGCCTGCCTCTTAAAGGCCGTTGCTGTCAATTCGCTGTACGGCACGCGACTCTACGCGCTTGCGCGAATGGCACGTCACGTCCAAACGGTCTTGGCGGGGGCCGATCTCAGGTTGGCGCCAATCCAGTTGGCCGATCAGATTGCGGCGATGCCGCGGGGCCCGAATGAAGACCAGCACAGGTTCACCAGCTTCGCAGCAAAATTCTGCCATTTCTTCATCGATGAGGAGCGCTTCCCCATCTATGACGAAGCAGCGCGTACTGTCTTGAAGCTACATTTGAATGGCGCGGATTTCGTCCATGACGAACAGCATCCCTACGTCGCATTCGTCTCGAACTTCATGCGCCTTAAGTCATTGTCGGGCTTTGTGGGGTCCACCCGCGACCTTGACCGCTATCTCTGGCTGACTGGGATGTACATGAAATGGATCAAGACGCGCAACCGTAAGTCAGTCCCGGTGAATGTCGAACTACAGCACCTATTCAATGCGCCTGGAATCGAGGCAGCGCAAGAATTGGAATGCATGCTCCCGGCGCAATTGCCCCGCCTGCTTATGCTCGGGGCCGGAACGAAGCGTCGATAACGCGTAATTCCGCACCCAGTTTGTATTGGGCAGGATGGCGACGATATGAGTGTTAGAATGTCCGTCAATATCACAATCAACCGGGCGCCCGTTCTGACCCTTTGGGCTGCCGTCGTCGCCGAGCGCCTCGGCTTCGATCACGATGAGGCCCTGACGCTCGGTCGCGCCGTCGCTGGCTTGACTGCCTACGCGAAGGGCGTGCGCCTTGGCATCTTTGAGCCGACACCGAGGGAGATCGCCGAGAGGCGGAAGAAGTTAGAGAACGGCGGAAAACTCACTGTTTCGCTACTCGGTCGAGCGGTGCCCGTGGTCAAGACGCCTGAGGGCATCCGCGCGCTCGACAAGGACAAGCCCTCATCGGCGGCGAGCGTCGAGTGTTACCTCGCGTCAAAATTTGGCGAACACTTAGAGGATGCCCGGAAAGCAATGGCCGCGCTTGCGCGTTCCATGCCGCCGTCCGAATTGGCCGGTCATGCGTTCCGCCTCTATGAGCAATTCCGGCCCAGCGTACCGAGCGGCGAAAGGGGGTGGGGCGCGAAGGGCGTGCTCGATCTCGCGAAGATCAAGGCGTTGGCCGCATAATCCGCAGCAATACTGAAGCCGCACTTATTCCACCTGTGAGAGGCCGCTTCCAATTGCACCGTTCTTACCCAACTTGCGAAAACAGGCGTTGATCAAATGCACACGCTGCTGAAAGTGCACGAACTCGGCGCCGTGGAGACGCTGGCGCGAGGGGAGCTTCAGGCTCAAGGGATCAATCTGTTTGCCCGCGAGGTGCACCTCGTAATGGAGGTGGGGGCCGGTCGAGATGCCGGTCGTGCCCACGAAGCCGATGATGTCGCCCTGCTTCACCCGCTTGCCCGGCTGCATGCCCGGTGCAAAGCCCGACATGTGGCCGTAGAGCGTGGAATAATCCTTGGTGTGGCGGATGACGATGGCGTTGCCGTAGCCGCCGTGCCAACCGAGCCTCTCGATCTGGCCGTCGCCCGCGGCGTAGATCGGGGTGCCGACTGGGGCAGCAAAATCGATGCCAGGATGAATTTTCGAGTAGCCCAACAAAACCGACGCGCCGTCGATCGGTGTGCGCATCAGCGCCTTCCTGCTGCTGTCGCCCTTCTCGGTGAAGTAGTCGGCCTCGCCGTCGTCGCCCTGCCAGCGGTAGAGCTTGATCGTGTTGCCCTGGATGGTGAGTGCCGCATAGAGGATGTTGCCGTAACGGACGATGTCGCCGTTGCGGTCGCGGTGCTGCTCGATCAGCGTCTCGAAGGTGCCGCCCTTCAGCACGGCGCCTTGGAAGTCCACGTCGTAGGCGAAGAGGTTGATCATGCGCACAATCGGTTCGGGCGGCATGCCCGATTGCAGCCCGGCCTGGAACACGCTGTGGTCGATGACGCCGTTGTTGCGCAGAACCTGGAGCGTCAGCTCCTTTTTCATCTCGGTGGCGACGTAGTCGCCGCGCGACTGGCGCTGGATCCACACCGTGCGGTCGTAGTTGGAATCGAATGCCAGGCCAATAAATCGGCCTTGTTCTCCATCGACAGTACCGAAATGCAAGATAACGAGCTGGCCCGCTCTCATCTTGCGCACGTCGTACACGCCAGAGAGCGAGATTTGCGCGAGCGTGGCGTCGGCGCCGTTGACGCCACTGCGCATCAGGAGGTCGCGGAAATATTCGCCACGCTGAACACGAACCGCGCGTTGTTCAGTTAGCGGCGGTGATGCGGACGGTGCCCGCGGCGGCGTGCTCGTCGGATTTTGAACCTCGCACTTAGACGTCGGTTCTTCCCGTCGATGGGGGCCTATTTCTTTGCTAAATGTTGAAAAAAAATCTTCGGCTGCTATTGCGAAGTTTAGGTTTTGACTCTCCTTCAAAGTGAAGGTCGTTATGCCGACGAGATTTCCATATTTGTCGAACAGACCGCCGCCGGATGATCCTTCCGAGATCGGGGCATTTGTCTGGATATATCTGCTCGTGTTGGAGGTACGCTTGGCGGAGACGAGACCCTGAGTGATGCTAAGGTCGGCCCCCAAAAATATGCCCTTAGGCGCCCCGATAGCATAGACTGTTTCGCCTATTCGAACGCTGTCATATCGACGGATTGGAACAAATGAATCTAACCGAGTTGCCGATCGCAGAACGCAGCGATCGGAAGAGCGCTCCTTAAAAGTCAATGACACAGTTATCTGCGTTGAGCCTTTGATGATCCGAATGCTTTCGTTATCGGTCACCACATGACAGTTGGTAAGCAGAAGGTTGGGAGTTACGGCCACCGCTGAGCCTTGGATGATTTTCCGAGGTTCATTGCGATCTGATCGCGCAATTACGATGTAGACACTGGCGGATACTTTTTGAAATAGATCTTCTGCGCTTAATTCCCGTTGCCCAGAACCATTGCGGGCCTCGACCTTTGGCAGGTCGTCCACGACTTGCGCATTTGCCGCTATGCTCCACGCAACAAGTATTATACCGATTGCCATCTCGCGCATTTTTTGCGCTCCAGATGCGGGTTGCCGCTGGCGGCTGCCACCGGCCTGAGCCGCGCCAATTCATCGACGATGAGGCGCGGTTGTCAACCGCGGGTGGCCTGGAGCGGCGCGTCAGTATCGCGTAGGGGTACCCGGCGCCTCGCGGGCATGTGCGAGCCGGGCGGTCCTGCCGACAGGTGACCGCGAATAATAGTCGGCAGCCCTCTGGCCAGTCCGCCTCCTTAACCGGCAAGTGGAGCCCGTCGGCGCCCGCGGCAGGCATTGTCTAAGGAGCGCCGCGCCGCGGGCCCCGATATACCCGCCTACGACAGAGCGAACGTCATGGGTGGGACGCTGCATGATTAGAGTTGTAGATCAGCACAGCGCCGTACCCCGACTTGTTCATTAGTTCTCGGAGTGGACGCACTGTTCCTTGTTGGTCGCAGTTTGGACCAGCGCAAACCGCCCCAATCGGAAGGCGTCCGTCTTCCGGTACGGGTATTTCGATGTAAGGGCGCCCGTCGCTACGTTGCTTGTGGTGTTGTGAAGGACGGATATAGACCACACGCCATTCTTGCTCGTCCGACCAAACTTTGTGTTTGAAGATCGGACCGAACCAAACGACGTGGCTGAAAAAGAGTGCGGCGTAGGCGTCATAGGTTCCGGTGCGGCCCGCGGATACATCAGCCAAGAACACTTCTCGGATTTTCGCCAACGCACGAACGCAAAAGGCGTCCAAGTCGTCGCCCGAGTAGTTGCACCTTATGAGATACCCGCCCCACGGCTGCGCAAGTTTGAAGGCAGGAATGCCGAAGGAAAAACCGGTCCCGCGGTCAGCATATAGACGCCACATTCCTCGCTCGTCGCCGTCAGCGCTGAACGACAATGCGAACACGGTAGATAGTTCTATCGTGCCCAGTTGCCGCCGAATTGTACGGAATAGGTCACACGCCCGCGGGTCTGGTTCCAACGCGTAACCGCGGTCAAGGTGCGCCCGAAGAACGGAGGCACCAAAACGGACTTCCGTAAAGTCGTTCATGTTGCCGAGGTTGTGCGCCCACATTCGTCCAGATTGGACGATCCCGGCCATACCGTCTGCAGTCGTATAGTGATACAGCAGCGGCGGCACCGTCGGGTGAAGCGCCGCGATTTGCGCGGCGCCGAACGCGGCGAGTTCCTTTTCTGCAACTGATAAATCTGACATAGGTCGGATAGGAGCCGTTTGACGACGCCGCGTCCACTGTGGGCCTACGCGATATTGGCTCGCTCGCGACCGCTCCACCGTCCGTACCGAGTACGGCCCACGTCCGCAACCCCGGATCGCCCCGCCGCTAGACGGCCTCGCCAGCCACACTCCCGGCCCGAGCGCCCTGCCATCGGCCTGGGACGGGCTGGGAAGCGCGTAGCGACGGTGGGGCGTCGGTCCAGCGCTCCGCCGATTGCTGTTCTCCGGCCAGCACGTAGGCAAACGCAAGAAGACGCCGCGACCCACGACAAAGGGCAGGTCCGGCGCCTTCGGAAAGCGGGCGCCGCTAAGCTGCGCTATAACGCTAATATGGCGCGCAAAGGTTAGGCTGGCGACCCTAACGACCGTGGTAATTTCGCAATACTGGCGAGCGCATTCGGTTAGCAACAATGACTCTCATTTCTCGATTTCTGCCAGGCGGGCATCCAGTTTACCTGGGTGATCTGTTGATTTCCGTGCCCGCCGATATTTCCGTGCCGCCACTAGATATTCCAGCCGCCGACAATATCAACGCTTTGCTACCCAAAGGGGCACCTCGCAAAGTGAAGTCACTGGTGCAGAAGCTAAACCTATTACATGATCGTCTAATCGTCGCCTGGGCGGGCTCTGTTTATCAAGCCAGAGTAGTACTAAGAGATTTGCAGCAACTCGCATTGAGCGGGATCATTAGCCTGAGAGCCATCGGCGATTTGCTGGCTCGCTTGCCGGACAGTGAGACCAATGACCTGTATCTCTTAGGAACTCTAATAACTCCGGAAGGTGATAGAAGTTTATTGGAGCATTTCAATGTGGGGGATCTGCAAACAGCATCAGTAAACGGGACCGATTTGGTCGCCACCGGCACCGGCGCGAATGCTTTCTTGAACCTTGCGCCGCAGGTTTTGACGATACCTCCTCCATTTGCCGAGCCCGAACGCACTCCAAGCTGGGCCGTCGGTGTTGGCTGCATGGCTGCTGCTAACTTCATCGGGCACGAGATACTGAACGGTTCGAACATCTTGGATTCATGGGGAGGAGGATTCGAGATAGCGACCTTCGACCAAGGCAAATTCAGGAAGATTGGAAACATTCTTCACGTCTTTTGGCGTCTTGAATCGGACGCTCGTGGCGTACGACTTGCGCTGATCCCGAAATTCATAAAATACGACTATCTGGACGACGCCCTCTGCATTCAAAAGTACGAGTGTAAGTTTGTCGGTGACGCCGCCGTATCGGTAGCAGACCAGCATTACCTGATATGTTTTCCGCTGGTCCGCTCCAGCGCTAGCACTAACTACTCAATCGAACGGATGCCTTCCCTGAACTCCGAGCACGTCTGCCACTACGTGCTGGAGCAATCAGGCGCGGCTTTGAGCATCGTTGACTGGTCTCAAGTGCGCTTCGTGATTGAACAACCGGAAGGTCCGGGCTTCTTGCGAATTGGAATAAGAGAAGATTTCAAGCGGACCTTCTTTCAGGCAATTGAATCGCATACAAAGAAGCCTATCAGCAGCATGGTGATGCTATAGGCCGATGCGTTCGGCGTCTTTCCTTCGGCGTCTTTCCTTCGGCGGCTTCAAGCCGCCGACCCCAGTAATCACGAAGCCGCCACCATCGGGCGGCGGCTGCACCAAGGTCCCGCCCATCGCCACCAACCGCTCGGTCAATGACCCCTTGGAAGACGGCGCGGCCTTCGCGTCGGCGGTGCCCGGTGCTGACGGTGGCGCCGGAGACTTTGCGGAAGGGGCACGGCGTCGAGGCATGGCGAAGTCAAAGCACCCGGACCGACTGAGGGCAAGCATGCTGGCCGCCGTCGAGGCCACGGCCAGCGGACCCGGCCAAAGTAAGCGCCTGCTCGCCCCCAACCCAACGCCCCCTGCCAGCCCCACCATCCTCGCCAGGAAGCGCGTAGCGCACGCCGACCGGCCCGACCTAGCCGGAAGGCTCCAAAACGCTTCCTAGGCGATCACAGAGCGTTTCAAGTCCCGCCCCAAGTCCTGAGACGAAAAACGGGGCCGTTGCTGGCCCCGTTTTCGTGTCTAATCCTTTGATTTTATTGGCTCCGGCGGTAGGGCTCGAACCTACGACCTAGCGGTTAACAGCCGCTTGCTCTACCGCTGAGCTACGCCGGAACAGCAGGAATCGCCGACCGCATCGCGACGGTAGGGCGAGGGCGCCGCTTATAGCAATAGCGGCGGGCGGTTTCCAGCCCCACCCGAGGCAGCGCGGCGAGGCGCGGCAATTCGGCCATTGGCGGTAACAGATGCCTTCAAGTGGCCGCATCGCCGTGGCGGTCGGTGTGCACCTTCCCGGCGATCGCCTGGCGCATGTTCTCTTCCCAGCCCGGCACGGTCCCGGCCGGGCCGAGCGCCACGAAGGCGATACCGCGCAGGCGCTCGGGCACGCCGAGCAGCGCGCGGATGGCGGCGATGCGCGCCGGGCGCGCGATCCAGGTGCTCGAGAGGCCCCACGCCGCCGCCATCAGCAGCATGTTCTGGATCGCCGCACCCATGCTGAGGAGGAAAAGCTCGTCCTGCACGGCGTCGCCGATTTCCGCGGCGTTCACGTAGCGCGCCTTGGTGTCGGGATCGCCGCACACCAAGATAAGCCCGGGCGCCAGCAGGAGATCGGCCTGCTTCGCTGTCACCGACCGGTATTTCGGCTCGTGCGCTTCGGCCTCGGCGAGAAACGCATGGCGCAGTTTTTCCTTGAGGGCCGCGTCGGCGACCACGACGAATTCCCACGGCTGGCGATTGGCGGCGGAGGGCGCCCAGCGCGCTGCCTCGAGGACGGCGGCGAGGGCGCCTTCCGGCAGCGCGCCCTCGCTATGGGCGCGGGCGGTGCGCCGGCGGTGCATGAGGTCGAGCAGTTCGGCCGGCAAGTCGGTCATGGCGGTTTCCTGGATCCGCATGCGCGGCCCGCTCCGATGGGCTCTTCCGGCGCACGCCGCTTCGCTATAATGCGGGGCGGCGGAGGTGGCGAGGGCGATGGAGAAGGGACCCAATCCCAAGGATGTGGCGGCCGACGGCGCCGTGCGCGCCGGCGCGCGCCCGGGCAACGATCCGCTTCCCGAGCTCACCGAGCTCGAGAAGAAGATCCTCTGGCTTTCAAGCTGGACGATCCACAACGCGAATCATCTCCGCGAGAGCCGCGACGGCTTGAAGGTGGGCGGTCACCAGGCTTCGTCGGCCTCGGTCGCGACCCTGATGGCAGCGCTCTACTTCAACGTGCTCCGGCCCGAGGACCGCGTGGCCGTGAAGCCGCATGCGAGCCCGGTGTTCCACGCCATCCAATATCTCTTCGGCCGCCAGACGCAGGACAAGCTCGAGCGCTTTCGCGCGCTCGGGGGCGCGCAAGCCTATCCCTCGCGCACCAAGGACGTGGACGACGTCGATTTCTCGACCGGCTCCGTGGGCCTCGGTGTCGCCATGACCAGCTTCGCGGCGCTGGTGCAGGCCTATCTCGCCGACAAGAAACTGCTGCCCGGGCCCAAGGGCCGTATGGTCGCCATCGTCGGCGACGCCGAGCTCGACGAGGGCAACATCTACGAGGCGATGCTCGAGGGCTGGAAGCACGACGTGCGCAACGTCTGGTGGGTCATCGATTACAACCGCCAGAGCCTCGACAACGTCGTCTCCGACCGGCTGTTCTACCGCATCGACCGCATGTTCCTGGCGATGGATTGGCGCGTCGTCACCCTGAAATACGGCAAGAAGCTCGAAGCCGCCTTCGCAGGCCCCGACGGCGACGTGCTCCGCCAATGGATCGACGATTGCCCCAACTCGGTCTATTCCGCGCTGGTCTACAAGGGCGGCCCGGGCTGGCGTGCGCATCTCGCGGTCGAGATCGGCCACAAGCCCGGCATCAAGAAGCTGCTCGCGAGCCACGACGATGCGGCGCTCGATGCGCTGATGACGAACCTCGCCGGCCACGATCTCGAGACCGTGCTCGAAGCCTTCCAGGCCGTGCCGGACGACAAGCCCACGGCCTTCATCTGCTACACGATCAAGGGCCACGGCCTGCCGTTCGCGGGCCACAAGGACAATCACGCCGGCCTTATGAACGAGGCCCAGATGGCGGGCTTCAAGAAAACCATGAAGGTGCCCGACGGCGCCGAATGGGATGCCTTCGCCGGGCTGGACCTGCCGGCCGAGCGCCTCGAGAAATTCCTCGCCGCCGTACCCTTCGCCCAGCGCTATCCGCGCCGCACCACGGCGCCGGTCATCGACGTGCCCGAGACCCTCAAGGTCGAGATCGCGCCCAAGATGTCGACGCAAGAGGGCTTCGGGCGGATCATGAACGAGCTCGGCCGCGCCGACACCGAGCTCGCGCGCCGCATCGTCACCACCTCGCCGGACGTCACCGTCTCGACCAATCTCGGCGGCTGGGTGAACCGGCGCGGCATCTACAGCCGCATCGAGCGCGAGGACGTATTCAAGCACGAGGGCGTGGTTTCCGCCCAGCACTGGAACACCTCGCGCGCCGGCCAGCATATCGAGCTCGGCATCGCCGAGAACAATCTTTTCATTCTGCTCGGCGCGCTCGGGCTATCGCACGAGCTCTTCGGCACGCGCCTCATGCCGGTGGGCACGCTCTACGATCCCTTCATCGCCCGCGGCCTCGATGCCATGAACTATGCGCTCTATCAGGGTGCCCGCTTCATGTTGGTGGCGACACCTTCGGGCATCACGCTCGCGCCCGAGGGCGGCGCGCACCAATCGGTCAGCACGCCGCTCATCGGCATCGGCCAGGATGGACTCGTCTCCTTCGAGCCGGCTTACGTCGACGAACTGGCCGCGATCATGGCCTGGAGCTTCCGCCACATGCAGGCGGAAAAGGGTGGCGCCGTCTATCTCCGTCTCTCGACGCGGCCTCTAGATCAACCCAAAAGGGAGATGGGCCCAGAACTGCGCGACGACATCATCGCCGGCGCCTATTGGGCGGTGCCACCGGGCCCGGATTGCAGCGTCGCCATCGCCTATACCGGCGCCGTGGCCGCCGAAGCGATCGAAGCGCACGCGGCCCTGTTGGAAGACGTGCCGGGCGCGGCGCTGCTGGCGATCACGTCCGCCGACCGGCTTCACGATGGCTGGCAAACCGCCAAGCGCGCGCGGCGGGAAGGGAATACCGGAACGCGCTCCCATGTCGAACGCCTGCTCGACGCGCTGCCGCGTACGGCGGCACTGGTCAGCGTCGCCGACGCGCACCCGGCGACGCTCTCCTGGATCGGCGCGGTCGGCGGCCACCGCGCCTATCCGCTCGGCGTCGAGAAATTCGGCCAATCCGCCGACATCCCCGATCTCTATCGCCTCCACGGCATCGACGCCGACGCCATCCTCGACGCTTGCGCCCGCGCGGCGCTGGCGCGGATGGGGCGGTAAACTCAACGATATTCGTCCGCGCTCGACGACTGCGCGCGCCTTACTTCTCCGCCGCCACCTTCTTCAGCTCCGCGCGGAAATCGGCCAGCGCCGCGGCGCCGTCGACGCCCTTGGCGGTCGCTGCCTTGACCCAGTCCTGCTCGATGGCCGCGACTTGGGACCGGATTTCCTGGAGCAGGGTGGGGCTGGCGGGGCTCAGTTGGACGCCGGTCTTCCGCATCAATTCCTCCGCGGCGCGGTCGGCCGCGTCCCAGCCCTTGCCCGCGCGGCGCGCGAGGTGCTCGCCCGAGACCGAGAGAATCGCGTCCTGGTCGGCCTTGGGCAGCGCGTTCCATTTGCCCTCGTTCATGATGAAGGCGAAGGTGACACTGTAGAAGCCGCCGGGGAACACCGTGCCGTATTTGATGATCGTTTCGAGTTTGAAGGCCGGCACGGATTCCATCGGGAAGAAGACACCGTCGGCGACGCCGGTCGAGAGCAGCTCGTAGGATTCCGGAGCCGGCTTCACGAAGGACGAGACGCCGAGCGCCTGCGCGAATTTCTCGGCGACGCCGCCGCCGGTGCGAATCTTGAGCCCCTTGAGATCGGCGACGCTGTTGATCGGCCGCTTGACGTTGAACATGTGGCCGGGGCCGTGGGTGAACAGCGAGAGCAGCTTCACGCCCTTGAACTCGCCGGCCTTGTCGAGATGCCGCCAATAGACGCGGTGGAACGCCACCGAGTTGACGAGCGAGGTGGCGCCGCCGCCTGGCAACTCGGGCAGCATGGTGACGACGTGGCGCGCCGGCGTGTAGTTGGGGCCGGTGAAGCTCACGTCGACGAGGCCGTCGCGCACCGCGTCGAAGGCGCCCGGCGGCGCGGACGGGTGCTTGGCGAGCATGCGGAGCTTCACGCGTCCATCGGTGGCTTTCTCCACCTCGGCCGCCCAGCCCTGCGTGACCGTGCGCGTCATCATGTGGCCGGGCGGTGCCCAGGACGAGATCGTGAGCGTGGTCTCGGCGCGCGGCGCTGCGGCGGCGAGGAGGGCGATCGCCGCGGCGGCGGCGAGAGATTTCGCGGGTGAGCGGGTCATCATGCCACCTGACGCTGGGGTTGGATGGCGGCGAGGAATTCGGCCAGGGCATCGTTGAAGGCGGACACTTCCTCGACGTTTCCGACCGTCGCGCTGTTCTCCAGCGTGACGAGCCTAGCGCCCGGGATCATGCGCGCCAGATGCACACAGCCTTCATAGCGCTGCTTGCGGTCGTGCCGTCCGCCGAGCACGACGGTGGGGCAGCGGATCGATTTCGCGCGCACGCGATGATCGATGCTGCGCATGTCGGCGGCGTAGGCGTTGATCACGTATTGCGGCCATTCCAGCGCCTGGGAGAGAATGCTTTGATTGACACCGGGGCTCTGCTTCTTGTGGAACAGCCACTTGTCGCCGAGCTCGTACAAGGTCTCGGCGTAGGGCACGCCGATGCCCCGCATAGCGCCGCGCCGCTGGGAAATGATGAAATCGTAGAACGCCTCCGTCACGCCGCCGGCCAAACCGTCGCGTTCTCCGGAGAACCAGGGGCCGCCGGAAGCGAGGAACATTCCCCGCACCAGGTCCGGGCACCGTTCCGCGGCGAGCAGCGCGAGGTGCACGCCGAGCCCGTTGCCCACGAGCACCGCGGGCGCGAGACCGAGCTTCTCGACCAGCGCGATCACGTCGCCGGCCGCGGCGTCGCCCGTGTAGCCCGTGCGCGGCTTGTCGGAAGCGCCGCTGCCGCGCCAGTCGAAACTGACGCAGCGATACGAATCGCCGAATGCCGCGACCTGGGATTCCCAGCATTTGTGCGTGAGATGCGCGCCGCAGATGAACAGCAGCGGCGGCCCCTCGCCGAAATCCTCGACATAGAGGCTCACGCCTTTGGCGACTTCGACTCGATTCATGCCGTCCCCCTCGTTTGCAGACCCGAGAAGCATGATGCCGGCAGCATTTCCGAGTCAAGCACAATTGCATATAAAAATCTCACATATAATCAATATCATAATTGATAATTGGGAGGCGATGTGAGGAACGTAAAGCGCTGGCGAGTCGCACGCCGTCGGAATCCGGCGTATCGTCGGCGCGTTCGCCACGGCCCCGAAGGCTCCGAGGATCTATGGTCGCGAAGCCAGAAACGTCACCGCGCCGGCGGCGCCGGTTCGCCGTCACGTCGTATCCGGTGCCGAAGCCGGAGGCGGTCGACAAGATGATGCAGGCGCTGTTTTCCGGCCGCTTCGCCGATCATCATCTCTCCGCGCTGCTGGCGCGCGCGAGCATCGCGATCTCGCGCGAGTTCCACGAAGACGTGCGGCGCCATCGCATGCCGATCCATCAGTGGCGGGTTTTGGCATCGCTCTCGGACAGCCCGGGCATGTCGCTATCCGAACTGGGCGAACTCACGCTCATCCGTCAGCCGACGCTGACGCGCCTGGTGCAGCGGCTCGAGCGGCTGGGCCTCATCCGCAAATCGGCCAACGCCGACGACCGGCGCATGCTGCGGCTCGCCTTGACCGGGCGCGGCCGCGAGCGCGTGGCCGAGCTGCTGACCTTGGCCGAAGAGCGCCAGGAACGCATGCTCCAGGGGCTCGACGCGGAGGCGCTCAAGGCCGGATTGCGCTATCTCATCGCCTTCTGCGCCGCCAAGCGCTTGAAGATCCGGCCGCGGCGCCGCGTGGCCGCCGCCTGAGATTCGGGCGGTCGCATGCTCCGGCGTTAACGATTTTATAACCTTAACGAAATAATTTCGCCCCGTTCCAAAGGGGGTTTTGCGAACATGACCAGCACCGATCACGCTTTCGAAATGGCCGAAACGCTCATCGTGCTTGCCGGCGACAATGCCTGGGCCGCGGCGCGTTCGTTCGGCGCGACGCTTGCCCTTGAAGGCAAGCCCGAACTGGCGCGCCAATGGCGCAATGTCGCCCGCGCGGTGCTGCGCAAGCTCACGGGTGCCATGGCCAGCCCGGCAGTCCTGACGATCAAGCCGGAGTTCGTCGGCGAAACGCTGTCGGCGCCCCAGACGACGCTGCTGGCGCTGCCCGCGCCGATGCCGGCGGTGCCCGCCATCTCCATCGAACCGGAAATCATCGGCTCTGCTCCGATCCCGCTGCGTGCCCGCCGCCAGCTTGCGCTGCTGGCCGGGGAACTCGCGGCCCAGCCGGCGGACGCCGACGCGTTCGCATTCGCCAAGGCGGCGTAGGCGGGGCTGCGCGGCCGTCCCGGGCGGACGCTCCATCTGTTAGCCTCCGCGGGCCGGTCGTCCGCCGGCGGAGGAAACGACAATGAAACGCCCGAAGACGGCCCGGCGCGCCTTGGGTGCGCTCGCGGCGCTGCCGCTGCTCGCCGGAGCCGCTGCCGCCCAAATGGACCTTAAGATCATGGCGCCAGCCGGGCCCGGCGGCGGCTGGGACCAGACCGCGCGCGCGATGCAATCGGCGATGACGGCCAGCGGCGCCGCCAAAAGCGTCCAGGTCATCAACGTGCCCGGCGCCGGCGGCACTATCGGCCTTGCGCAACTCGTGACGAGCGCCAAGGGCGACGGCCACCAGCTCATGGTCAACGGCCTGGTCATGGTCGGCGCCATCATCACCAACAAATCCGCGATGACGCTCGACCGCGCCACGCCCATCGCGCGGCTCACCGCCGAATATCTCGCCTTCGTGGTGCCGGCCAATTCGCCGATCAAGGACGCGGCCGGTCTCGCCGCCGCGCTCAAGGCCGATCCCGGCAAGGTGACCTGGGCGGGCGGCTCGGCCGGCGGCGTCGACCACATCGCGGCGGCGCTGTTCGCCAAGGCGGTCGGCGCCGACGCGACGAAGATCAACTACATCGCCTATTCCGGCGGCGGCGAGGCGCTCGCGGCGCTGCTCGGCGGGAAGGTGACGGCCGGCGTCTCGGGCTACGGCGAGTTCGAGGGCCAAATCAAGGCCAAGCGTTTGCGCGTCGTCGCCGTCACGTCGCCGGCGCGCCTCGCCGGCGTCGACGCGCCGACCTTCAAGGAGCAGAACGTCGATCTCGTCATCGCCAATTGGCGTTCGGTGATGGCGCCGCCGGGCTTGTCCGACGAGCAGCTGAAGGCGCTCGCGGCGGCGGTCGAGAAGATGGCGAAATCGCCGGCCTGGGCCGAGGTTCTGAAGCAGAAGGGCTGGGACGACGCCTATCTCGGCGGCCGCGTTTTCGCGGACTTCCTCAAGGCTGAGCAAAGCCGTGTCGCCGAGATTCTGAAGGCGGCGGCGATCGTCAAGTAGCGCGCAATGCCCGTGCCGGCAGGATCGGGCAAGCCCGGATCGGGCGCGCGTTTCGCGGTGTCGGAGCTCGCCATCGGCATGGCGCTGCTGGCGCTGGCCGCGGTCGTGGCGTTCGACGCGACGCGCCTGCCGGCAGCGTCGCTCTACGGCGTCGGGCCTGCGGCGGCGCCGATGATCGTGGCGGCCGGCCTCGCCGTGCTCGGCGTCGCCACGCTGGTGGCGGCATGGCGCCCGTCACCCAGTGCCGCGCCCAGCGTCGATGCCGGGCCCGTGCTCGCGATCATGGGCGGGCTCGCGGTGCTGATCGTGCTGGTGGCGCTCGGCGGCGGCTTCGTCGCCGGATTCACGGCGCTGTTCGCGGCCACGGCCTGGGCCTTCGGCAATCGCGCGGTGCACTGGGACATCGCCATCGGCCTGGCGCTATCGCTCGCGATCTATTTGAGCTTCACCAAGCTGCTCGCACTCACGCTGCCGCAAGGCCCGCTCGAGCGCCTGTTCTAGCGCATGCTCGAAACCTTCCACGCGCTCGCCGACGGTTTCGCGGTCGCGGTCCAGCCGCTCAATCTTCTCTATGCGCTGGTCGGTGTCTTCCTCGGCACGGTCGTGGGCGTGCTGCCGGGCATCGGGCCGGCGTTGACCGTGGCACTGCTTTTGCCGGTCACCTACAAGCTCGATCCCGGCGGCTCGCTGATCATGTTCGCCGGCATCTATTACGGCGGCATGTATGGCGGCTCGACGACGGCGATCCTGCTCAACGCGCCGGGCGAGAGCGCCTCGATGGCGACCGCGCTCGAGGGCAGCAAGATGGCCAAGGCGGGGCGCGCCGGCCCGGCGCTCGCCACCGCCGCCATCGGCTCCTTCGTCGCCGGCACGATCGCGACCGTGGCGCTGGCGTTCCTCGCGCCGTGGCTCGCCGAGGTGGCGGTGAAGTTCGGGCACGAGGATTATTTCGCGCTGATGGTGCTGGCCTTCGTCACCGTTTCGGCGACGTTCGGCGCGAGCCCGAGGAAGGGGCTCGTGAGTCTCTTCTTCGGCCTCGCGATGGGGCTCGTCGGCCTCGACAAGCTCACCGGCCAATCGCGGCTCGGCTTCGGCGTGCCCGAGCTCCTCGACGGCATCGAGGTGACGACGCTCGCCGTGGCGCTGTTCGCGGTGGGCGAGGCGCTCTACGTCGCCGCGCGCCGCCGCCACGAGGCCGAGACGCTCGAAGCGATTCGCGGCTCGCTCTGGATGACGCGCGAGGATTGGAAGCGCTCGTGGAAGCCGTGGCTGCGCGGCACGATGTTCGGGTTTCCGATCGGCGCCTTACCCGCCGGCGGCGCGGAGATCCCGACCTTTCTCTCCTATGCCGTCGAGCGCCGGCTCACCAAGCATCCGGAGGAATTCGGCAAGGGCGCCATCGAGGGCGTGGCCGGGCCCGAGGCGGCCAACAACGCCTCCGCCGCCGGCACGCTCGTGCCGCTGCTGACGCTGGGCCTCCCGACCTCGGCGACCGCGGCGATGATGCTCGCCGGCTTCCAGCAATACAGCATCACGCCGGGCCCGCTGCTGTTCGCCTCCAATCCGGCGCTGGTCTGGGGGCTGATCGCGAGTCTCTTCATCGCCAACGCGATGCTGCTGGTCTTGAATCTGCCGCTGGTCGGGCTCTGGGTCCGGCTGCTCCGGATTCCGCGGCCGTGGCTCTATGCCGGCATCCTGGTGTTCGCCGCCACCGGCACGGTCGCGGCCAAGCCCTCGGTCGTCGAGATCGCGATGCTCGCCGCCTTCGGCCTCGTCGGCTTCTTCATGCGCCGCTTCGGCTATCCGATCGCGCCCGCCATCGTGGGCCTGATCCTGGGCCCGCTCGCCGAACTGCAGCTGCGCCGCGCCCTCCAGATGAACACCGGCGATCCCTCGATCCTGATCGAGAGCCCCGTGGCGGCGACGCTGCTCGCGCTCGCGGCGCTCGCGCTGGTGGCGCCGTTGGTTTCGAAGACCTTGCGCCGGATGAAAAGCGCCGAAGATTGAGCCAAGGAATTTACGCGCGCGCGGCGGGCCCCGTCAGGCCAGGAGCGGCAGGTGACGCGCGTCACATGACCGGCGTCACTGCGAAGCCGGCCTGTCTGTGACATTGTTCACGTCCGATGGGCCGCTGCAGTTCGGCGGCTCCACAAAATTCATCGCCACTCGAAAGGCCGATCCATGAAGACCAAACTGATCCTCGCCGCGGCGTTGGCGGCGGTCGCATTCAGCGCCGGCATCGCTTCCGCCGCGCCGAAGAGCGGCATCCCGACCCTCGACGGCGGCACCTCCGCCGACGAGCGCATCCTCGTCGAAATGAAGCGCGGCGGCAGCTACTACGGCCCCGGTCCGAACTACTACATGCAGGACCGCCCCGGCCCGAACTGCTACCCGGATCCGCATCCGGTCTACGGCTACATCTGCTACTAGCGCATCGCGTTCGTCGCCCGGCCGGGTCCTGTCCCCCTGGCCGGATCCTGTCCCGCGACGCAAGCGGCCCGCCCTCCGGCGGGCCGCTTTTTTCGTATCGGGCGGCCGCTAGCTGCGCAGCGCGGCGGCGACGGCGGCGAGCAGCAGCGTGTCGGGCGTCGGCTTGGCGAGTATTTCCGCCGGCGACAGCGCAGCCATGCGCTCGCGCGTGGCGGGATCTGTGTGGGCCGTCAGGAAGATGGCGGGCACGGCAAGGCGCGCGTTGATCGCGGCGACGGCGGCGATGCCGTCCATGGCGCCGGCGAGGCGCACGTCGGCGAGGACGAGATCGGGCCGGTGGCGCTCGGCCATGGCGGGCGCGTCTTCGCCGCGCACGCACAGGGCGGCGATCTCGTAGCCGGCCTCCGTGAGGATGTTCTCCAGGGCGAACCCGACGACGGCGTCGTCTTCCAGAATCATGATGCGCTTGCGGCCCGGCGCGGCCCTCTGGGCCGCGTTCGGGTCCGGCGGCGGCCATGCGCCGCGCTTGGGATCGGCGCTCGCCCACAATTTACCGATGTTCATGTCGATTGTCTCCAGTGCCGCTACGGCGCTCTGCCGCCCGAATCCGTGTCGGATGGCGGAATCGAAATCACGATCGTCGTCCCGGGCGCGCCGCGCTGGATATCGACTTTGCCCTGCAGCGATTGCGTGAGCCGGTCGATGAGGATCATGCCAAGGGATTTGGACGCACTCAAATCGAATTCCGCGGGCATGCCCATGCCGTCATCGGCGACGGTCAGCGTGAAGGCGCCGCCGGGCCGCACCTTGAACGCGATTCGGATATTGCCCGGCGCGCCGGCGGGAAAGGCATGCTTCAGCGCATTGGTGATGAGCTCGTGGGTCATTAGCGCCAGCGATAGTGCCTGCTCCAGCGGGATTTCGAGCGTGTCGGCTTCCACGGTGAGCGTCGGCGCGTTCGGCCCGAGATAGGCGCGGGCGGTGTCGTGGCAGAAGGAATCGAGGAAGGCGCCGAATTCCACCGTCTTGGCCAGATCGGCGCGATAGAGGTACCGGAAGATCGTGCTCATCGACACGATGCGCTGGCGCGCCACCGCGAGCTGCTCGCGCGTCGCCGGGTCGGCATTGCGCGCCTGGAGCTGCAGGAAGCTGGCTAGGAGCTGCAGGCTGTTCATCACCCGGTGCTGCAGCTCGCGCATCAGGATCTCGCGCTGGCCGAGCAGGGATTCGTTGGCTTCCACCATCCTGTTGAGCGCGCGCGAAAGGCTGCCGAGCTCGGTCTTGGGATCGAGCGGCGGAAAGCGGACCTGGCGCTCGCCCGCCTCGTGGCGTCTGGCGGCCTTGACCAGGCGCTTGATGGGCTTGCGCAACAGGCGCTCGCCGGCGATCCACGCGGCCGTCAGCGCCAGCGCCAGCGCCACCGCCATCAGCGCCGCGTTGCGCCAAAGGGCCGTGTTGAGCTGGTCGTCCACGCTGTCCGAATGGTAGCCCACCGAGACGAGCAGGCCCTCGACCTTGGCGAAGCCGATGATGGCGCGGCGGCCGAAGGTGTCGCGCCATTCGAACGAACCCGATGGGGCCAGTTCGGTCCGGCTGCGGCCTTCGGGCGAGACCTTCTTGCCGAGCGCCTCGGCGTGGCCCGGCACGCGCAGGATGATCGTGCCCTCGCGGTCGAGGACGCTGAGGTAGCGGTTCTTCCAATCGTAGCGCTGCTGGAAGTTTTTCGCGAGCAGATCGAGATCGAGACCGAGGACGATGACGCCGCCGCTGTCGGCATCGCTCGCCAGGCGCCGTGCCAGGGGCAGGGCCGATTCGCCGGTGATGCGCCCCTTGAGGATCAGCGGCCCCACGATCAGATCGTTGCTCGCCAGCGCTTGGCGGATGTAGTCGCGGTCGCCGAGCGTGGCGCCCTCGGCCTTGGGCCAGCTGCACACCACCTTGCCGGTGCGGTCGGTGACGATGCCGGCGCGATAGAGCGGCACGTCGTCGACGAGGGTCCGGAGGTGTTCGGCGCAGCGGTCGGGCTCGGAACGAACGATGCGCGTCTGGTGGGACAGCGCCCAGCTGAGGCGCCGCGCGCCCTGGATGATCGTCTCGAGCTGCCCGGCGATGAGCTGGGCCCGCTGATGGGCTTCGTTGAGCAGCTCCACGCGCTCGCGCCGGCGCGTGTCGTAGGTGTCGTAGGCCAAGAGGCCGATGGGCGGCAGCAACGCAAGGCCGACGAGGATGCTGAGGCGGTTGCGAAGGCTCATGGCCGCGCGCCGCCGCCGCCGCGCGGCGCAGGCAGGGCTCTACGCTCGATCGCCGAATACCCGTGCGCCATGACGACCGAGTATGCCCCAGCTGCCTAAGAACTGGTTAGAAACTAGGGCCGCCGCCGGCCAGCGCAATATCCTAGGTTAAGGCCGTCCATCGCATTGGCGCAGGATGGCGTGCGGGCGCATTGGCCGTTCGGCCGCGCCGCTTGGGTCGCCGAATCAGAGGTCGCGGCGTTTGCCCGAAGGCAAGCGGCCGCGCCTCCTATCCGGCCGATAGAGGCTCACATCGGCCGAACTCGCCGGCGCCTCAGCGCCCAATATAGACGGCGGCGCTCCAGTTCTCGCCGCCGTGCGATTCGATGGCGAAATAGCCGCCGCCCTCGCGCATGTTCACGGCGATCTGGCGGCGGTCGCCGTCGTCCCAGCTCACGTCGTAGACGCGCCACACGCCGTCGCTGCGGTAGATAACGCGGCCGGTGTCGGACACGGTCACGCCCGGCTTGCCGCGCTGTGCGACGACGACGGTCACGAGTTCCGCCGCGCGAACCGAATTGCCGAGCCAGATCGACGTCGCCGTGGTCGGCGGCTGCGATCGCAGAGCGTCCGGCGCCGGCGGCGGCGCCTGAGGCGCCGGTGACGCCGTGTACTCCGGCGGATAGTCGAGCACGCGCGCGCCGTAGAGCGCGGCCTCCTGCAGCGTCATCGCGCGGCAGGTGCCGCCGCGCGTCTGCATCCATTGGATCCAGTGGTGGTTGGGATAGAGCGTGTCGAAAGTCGGGCCGACGGGTGCTCCGAAGCTGTCGTAGCAGCGGGCGGTGGCCGCGCTCGCCGGATTTGCGAGCGCGACGCCGGCAGCGAGCGCAAGCGCGCTCGTGAAGGCAATGGTTCGTGTGCGCATGGCAGCACTCCTTGTCGAAGTCATGAAGGGCGGCGGCCGCCTGCCTCGGGGCGGCAACACCGATTCTGTAACGCCGACCGCCGCGCGTGGTTCCCCGGGAAATGCGAGCGCCGCCAGAGTCTCACCGGCCTAGTGGAACGCCGTGGCTCCACTTCTTCTCGGCTTCAAGGCCCTCGATGGCGAGATATTCGCCATTGGCCTGGCGCGTGACGGCGACATGGCGGAATCCGGTGCCGTCGTATTTCACCTGATAGACGCGCCACGCGGCGCCGCCGGCCACGAAGGTGCGTCCGGTGTCGATGACGTCAGGCGATTTCACGCCGGCCTGCGAATACTTGGCCTTGATCAGGTTTTGGGCGTGCTGCGCATCGCCCGACCATTCGGCCGCCGAAGGCGCGCCGACCATGGCCAGCGTCAGTCCCAGGCCGAGCGCCAGCGGCGCCGCCAACGCCAAAATTCGTGCACGCATGGAAGACTCCTCGAGTCGCGACGGTGTTTTTGGTCTTTCTAAAACGTGTCAGCGCGGCGGGCGTTCCCGGCCGGGTCCCGCGTCCCGCCGAGCCGCGCTTCCGGCGGCGGCGTTCCCGGCCTAGATTGGGCGGCGGAGGCATGGCATGGACGGTTCCCGACCGCGGCGCGCGCGCTTCATTCCGTTCCGGCGCCACGACATCGTCGCGATGTGCCTGGCGGAGGGCGCGCTCGCGGGCGCCGACGCCGAAGCGTTCCGGCTCACCGCGTCGATGGTGGCGAGCCTGGTGCATCACGAATTCCATGTCCGCCTCGAAAGCTTGAAGGACGCCTACGCGCCGGTGGCGGGCGACGCGGATACGCGGCTCATTCATCCGCCGATCGACGGCGCCCGCCCACCCGGCCATCCCGGCGATCTCGTCAAGTCCCTCAGCGTCGTGCTGGAGCGCGGCAATTTCGAGACCGTCACCCGCAAGGAGCTGCACGCCGCGCTGACCCAGGAATCGCTGTTCCGGGTGCGGCTCGCCGTCAACTACGACGATTTCGAGGAAGTGCTGGTGTTCAAGCGCGGCGAAACGCTGCGCACCGAGCGCATCCGCCGCTGGTTCGGGCTCCGTAAGCGCGATATCGCCTTCGTCAACTACGACCGCGTGCTGATCTACGTGCGCTTCAAGGACGCCGCGCATTTCCGGCGCCGCAAGCGCAAGAACCTGCCGTTCGTGCCCGGCTCGGTCTTCATCAAGATGTTCCAGAACATCCCGCGCGCCGATGTGGAGATGCTGTTCCCGAACGCTGCCGTGCGCATGAAGATCACCGACAAGCTCGCGATCGGCGTGCCGGCGCTGTTGAGCGGCGCGCTCATCGCCGCGACCAAGCTCGGCGCCACCGCCGTTCTCATCGGCGCGCTGATCGCCTTTTGGGTGGGGTGGCGCAAGGACGAGGTGCAGCTCGACCAGGCGGCGCTGCTCGGCCTGGCGGCGGGCCTGTTCGCGATCGGCGGCTATCTCTGGCGCCAGTTCAGCAATTTCCGCAATCGCAAGATCAAGTTCCTGAAGCTCCTCGCCGACAATCTCTATTTCAAGAAGCTCGACACCAATGCCGGCGTCTTCCACCGCCTCATCGACGCGGCCGAGGAAGAGGAGTGCAAGGAGGTGACCCTGGCCTATTTCTTCCTGCTGACCGCGCGCGCGCCCCTGGCCGGCCGCGATCTCGACCGGCTGGTGGAGGGCTGGTTCCGCGACAAGTGGGCGTGCGACCTCGATTTCGATCTCGACGACGCGCTGCGGAAACTCCTGCGCCTCGGCTTGGCGGAACGCGAGGGGGGCGCCCACCGCGCCGTGGCACTCGACGAGGCGCAGCGGCGTCTCGATCGCATCTGGGACGATTTCTTCCACGCTCCGCCGGCGCCCGCGGCGGCCGCACCGCCGGCGCCGCACCGCACCGCCGCCTGACGTTTCATGGTCGACACGCCCGGCAACGATACCGGCGCGCCCGGCCCACGGCCGCCCGCCGGGGAGGGGCCGCCCGGCGGCACGAGCCTTGCCGCCGTCGTCTTCGTCATCCTGCTGATCGCCGGCGGCATCTGGCTGGTGAGCGAAATGGCCGATAACGCCCGCTACCAAGACTGCGCCGCCTCCCGCCGCCGCAATTGCGATGGCATCGACTACCGCTCCGCGCCTCCAGTGCCGCCGGAGAAGTATTGATGTGAATCTTCAAAAGACAGTCGGTTATTTAGATAAATCAACAATATACAGCCTGTAGTGGACGGATTGAGTTGGCGAGCGTCAGACGGGGTCTCGTGAGCGCCGTACAGCATCGTGCCGACCGCGATCATCCCTTGCGGATGCTGACCTCGACGGCGTCGCTGCCGAAATCGTGGAGCTTGCTGGTGTAGCCCCCACCTTTCCGCACATGGGCGAGGAAATCCGCCACGTCGTCCTTGAAGCGGCCGACATTGTCGGCCACCACCACCGCTCTCTTGGCGAGCTTGGGCTCGGCCGCCTTGAGGTAGCCGAGATATTCCTCTTTGTGCGCGTCGATGAACAGGAAGTCGTAGGGCCCCTTCAAGGTGGGAATGACCTTGAGGCCGGGCCCGATCACGATCTCGATCTTGTCGGCCACTCCGGCCTCGGCGAAATTGGCGCGCGCCTTGGCGGCATTGTCGGCGCTCACCTCGACGCAGGTGATGCGGGCTCCCGGCGCCAGCTCCGCCGCCATCAGAATGGCCGAATAGCCGATCAGCGTTCCCACTTCGAGAATGTGCTTGGGCTTGTGCTGCCGCACGGTCTCGGCCAAGAGCGCGCCCTTCTTGGCGCCGAGGATGGGCAGGCCGCTCTGGCGCTTGGCCAGGTCTTCGATCTTCGCGAGCACGGCATTTACGGTCATCGATCCCCTCCGGAAGGTCTGGAACCCACCCCGAGCATGATCTGAGCCACGCCAGCGCCTGCGGCAAGGGCGGGGCGCCTTGGGAGCGGCCGCCGCCAATTGCTTGACAAAGTCAACGGTGCCGTTGACTTTCGCATCGAATGGAGGCGGCCATGTCCGACGCCGGGTTCGAGCAGCGCATCGCCGCGGTCAGGCGCTTCAACCGCTTCTACACCCAGAAGATCGGCGTCCTGCAGGAGGGCCTGCTGGCCAGCCCGTATTCTCTCGCCGAGGCGCGCGTGCTCTACGAGCTCGCCCACCGCGACGGGCTTTCGGCCAGCGAGCTCGCGCGCGACCTCGGACTCGATGCCGGCTATCTGAGCCGGATCCTGGCCGGCTTCGAGCGCGCACGGCTCCTGACCTGCGCGCGCGCGCCCGACGACAAACGCAAGAGCCGCCTCGCCCTCACCGAGAAGGGGCGCCGCGCTTTCGCACCTCTCGACACGCGCTCGCGCGCGGAGATTGGCGCGTGGCTCGGCGCGCTGGCGCGGCCCGAGCAGGAGCGCCTGGTCGAGGCCATGCACGCCATCGAGCGCTTGACCGGCGCCGGCGCCGCGGCCAAGGCGCCTTATCTCCTCCGCCCGCACCGGTCCGGCGACATCGGCTGGGTGATCGGCCGTCACGGCGCGCTCTACGCCGAGGAATACGGCTGGGACGGCACGTTCGAGGCGCTGGTCGCCGAGATCGCGGCCAAGTTCGTCCGCCGCTTCGACCCCAAGCACGAGCGCTGCTGGATCGCCGAGTGCAACGGCGCCAATGCCGGCTCGGTCTTCCTGGTGCGGAAATCGGCCACGGTGGCGCAGCTCCGCCTGCTGCTCGTCGAGCCGTCGGCGCGCGGCCTGGGCATCGGCGACCGGCTGGTGGACGAGTGCATCGGCTTCGCGCGCCGCACCGGCTATCGCAAGATCGTGCTCTGGACCAACGACATCCTCCACGCCGCGCGGCGCATCTACGAGCGCAAGGGCTTTCGGCTGGTGGAGGAGGAGCGCCATTATAGCTTCGGCCACGATCTAGTCGGCCAGATTTGGGAGCTGAAGCTGTGAGAGACGGGCCCGCCCTCGACGAGCCGAAACGCGGCGCGCGCCTGGCCGCGCTGGCCGCGGCGGCGACCGGCGTCCAAGTGGGCGCCGCACTGGTTGCGACGCGTTTCGTGGTCGATCAGGCGGAAGGGCCGGGCTCGCTCGCGATGCTGCGCTACATCGTCGGCTTTCTCTGCCTGCTGCCGTTCGTGCTCCTGGTGGGGCGCAAGGGGCGCATCGTGCGCGGCGACCTGGTGCCGGTCGCGCTGATCGGGATCTTCCAGTTCGCGGGCGTCGTCGCGGTGCTGAATTTCGGGCTGCAGTACATTCCGGCCGGGCGGGCCGCGCTGATCTTCGCCGCGTTTCCGCTGATGACCATGCTGCTGGCGGCGGCGTTCGGCCACGAGCCGCTGACGCTCGCCAAGGCCGTGGGCGTGCTGCTGACCGTCGCCGGCGTGGGCCTGGCGCTCGGGGAAAAGGTGCTCGACCGCGGCAGCGGCGGCGAGGCCTGGATCGGCGAGCTCGCGGTTCTGGCCAGCGCTTTCTGCGGCGCGCTGAGCAGCGTCCTCTATCGGCCGTATCTTCGCCGCAACTCGCCGCTCTCGGTCGGGGCGCTCGCCATGCTGGCCTCGGTGGCGTTTCTCGCGATCCTTGCGGCCACGGAGGGATTCTTCGATCGCGCGCCGCGCTTCACCGCGGCGGGCTGGGGGGCGGTGGTGTTCATCGGCGTCAGCAGCGGCATCTTCTATTACCTCTGGCTCTGGGCGCTGGAGCACACCACGGCCACCAAGGTCACGGTGTTCCTGGCGCTCAGTCCGGTCACCGCCGCGGCGCTCGGTGCGGCGCTGCTCGGCGAGCCGGTGACGCTGCTGCTGGTGCTCGGCCTGGCCGCGGTCGTGCTCGGCCTCTGCCTCGCCCATCGGCAACCTGCGCGGCGCGGCAAAACGCTCCCGACGACCGGATGAAGGTTGGGCCTCGGGGGATGGCCGCCGCGACTTGATCCTTTCGGGCAATCGCCTCTATACGAAGTACCGACGGTCAGCGGGAACGTTCGCTATCGATGCCTAAGCGGATCCGGCCGCTCGTGTGCCGAATAGCGCCGTTTGCTCCTTTCGAGGCTATTGTTCGGGGCGAGACTATGGCGGCGTCATCCCCTAAGAATCGCGTGCTGGAAATTCTGTCCGACGAGGAATATGCGCGCATCCGTCCGCATCTTGCGCCCGTCAAGCTTCCCTACCGGCAGATTCTCTGCCCGGCGAACAAGCCCATCGAGTTCGTTTATTTCTTGGAGAGCGGTGTGGGGTCGCTCGTCAATACGATGCGGAACGGAGACGCCTCGGAAGTCGGCACGATCGGCAACGAGGGCATCGTCGGCCTTCCGATCGTGTTCGGGGACAAGCAGGGCCCGACGAGTGTCTACATGCAAGTTCCCGGGGTTGGCCTGCGAATGAAGTCCGGCGAGCTTTCGAAAGCGCTGGAAGCGAGCACGACGCTACGGATTTTCCTGCTTCACTATGCCCACGCCTTCTTCAATCAAGTTGCACAATCGGCTGCCTGTAACCACCATCATTCGCTCGAACAGCGCTGCTGTCGTTGGCTCTTGATGACGTTAGACCGCATGCAATCGGAAGAATTTTTGCTGACGCACGAATTTCTCGCAATGATGTTGGGCGTGAGGCGCGCCGGGGTAACGGTCGCCGCGGGCGCGCTGCAGCGGGCCGGCCTCATCCGCTACGCGCGCGGCCACATCACTATTCTCGACGCCGACGAACTGAAACGTCGTTCGTGCGAATGTTACGCGGTCAGCAAGAGAGAGTTCGATCGCCTTCTCGTTATGCCGGCCAAAGTCACGCAGCCCTTACGCGCTTCAGCGTAGGCGTTTCGTATCGCCGCCGCAGATTCCGCATGACCGCCGTGCCATCTCCTTCGGGCGCCGGGACGCCTCCTGCCCGAAGTCCGTCGACGCAAGAGGGCCTTGCGTGCCGCGGTGGCGGTCCATATAGACCGGCGCAAGCGGGCGTGGCGGAACTGGTAGACGCGCTGGATTTAGGTTCCAGTGACCTTCGGTCGTGTGGGTTCGAGTCCCTCCGCCCGCACCATAATCCACCGCTTGCTGCGCGGTGACGGTGATCGACGGCAGCCGCGCGGGCCATCGCTTTCGCGCGCAGAGGGCACAAGGGCAGGGGGCATGGCGGTCTACAAAATCGGGCGCGCGGAGGGCAACGACGTCATCCTCGGCGACAAATCGGTCTCGCGCAATCACGCGGAACTTGAAGAACTCGGGGCCGGCCGCTTCCGCCTCAAGGATCTCGGCAGCAGCTCGGGCACGCAGATTCTGAGCGGCGCCGATTGGGTGGACGTGACCGAGACCGAGGTCCGGCACGACACGCGCATCCGATTCGGCGAGGTCGAGACCACGCCCATGGACCTGGTGCGCGACCAGGACAAGACCCAGGTGCAGGCGCGGACCGCCGAGCCGCGCCGCGCGCCGCCCGCGGCCGAGAGTGCGCCGCCGCCCGTCCCCAAGCCGCCGGCCCCGAAGCCCGCGCCGCCCAAGGCGCCGCTCATGGCCAAGGCGCCCGCGGCCAAGGCGCCACCACCCGCGGCCAAGCCGCCGCGCCCGGCGCCGCCGCCGCGGCCCGCTGCGGCGCCCGGCAGCGGCGGCACCGCAAACAACAAGAAAATTCTGCTGCTCCTGGGCGGGGGCGCGGCCGCGTTCCTGCTGCTCGCCATCCTCGTCATCGTCGTGGTGCTGGTGACCGGCGGCGACGACAGCGGACGCCGCGCCGAGGCCCCGCCGGCCGAGCCGCCCGCGCGGCCCGCGCCGCCGGCCCAGCCGCCCGCGACCCCGCCGGCAACGCCCCCGGCCACCCCGCCCGCCACCCCGCCCGCCACGCCGCCGGCGACCCCGCCGGCCCAGCCGCCGGCGCGGCCCCCCGCGCAAGGCTCGCAGGGCCAGCAACGCTTAACGCAGGCCTGCACGAACATCTGGCGGGCCAGCCAGGATTGGTGTGCCTGCACGGTGAAAGCCGCCGGGGCGATCCTGCAGGAGGGCGACTACAACGACGCCATCGAAATTTACGGTCTCGCTGTCACCAACAAGGCCGACGAGGCGCGCCAGAAAATCCAACAGGTGGCCCAGCGCGATCAGGCTTCCGCCCAGCGCATCGGCCAGGCCGCGCAAGCCATCGACCGCGACTGCAAGGCGCCGCGCTAGCCGGACGCGGCTGCAATCCGCCCGGAGGCGCCCCCCCGGAGCGCCTCGGGCCCGGCCCCGGGGCCGCTTGCTAACCCCTAAGGGCGTCTTTATACCCGCCGGTTCCGTTCCACCGCCGTTTCGGCCGACCGGGCTGCTCGAACCAGCCGGCGGCGGCCGTTGCGGCCCATTCCGACGAAGCACCATGAATGTCACCGAGACTCTCGCCCAAGGCCTGAAGCGCGAATACAAGGTCGTGATTCCGGCCCAGGAACTGGCGGCGAAATACTCCGACAAGCTCGCCAAGCTCACGCAGAACGTCCGCCTGCCGGGCTTCCGGCCGGGCAAGGTTCCGCAGGCCTTGCTGCGCAAGCGCTATGGCGATGCGCTGGTCAGCGAGGTCGTGGACGAGGCGGTGTCCGAAACCGCCAGCAAGACGCTGACCGAGAAGGGCCTGAAGCCCGCGATGCAGCCGAAGCTGCTCGAGGTCGGCAAGTTCGAGGAGGGCAAGGACCTCGAATACCGCTTCGCGGTGGAGACGCTGCCCGAGATCGAACCGATGGATTTCCGGCAATTGGCACTGGAGCGGCTCAAGGTATCCGCGGCGGAGTCGGACGTCGAAGACGCCGGCAAGCGCCTGGCCGAAGGCAATCCCGATTTCACGCCGGCTGCGGCCGGCCACAAGGCCGCGAGCGGCGACGTCGCGGTCATCGATTTCGTCGGCACCATCGAGGCCAAAGCCTTTCCCGGGGGCAGCGCCGAAGGCCATCACCTCCGGCTCGGCTCCGGCAACTTCATTCCCGGATTCGAAGAGCAGCTCGTCGGCGCCGCGGCGGGCGACAAGCGCGACGTGAAGGTGACGTTCCCGGCCGATTACGCCGCCAAGAATCTCGCGGGGAAGGAGGCGGCGTTCGCCGTCACGGTCAAGGAGCTGAAGCAGGCCGCGCCGGCCAAAATCGACGACGCCTTCGCCGAAAAGCTGGGCGCCAAGGACGCCGCCGATCTCAAGGCCAAGATCAAGCAGCAGATCGAGGCCGATTACGGCCAGCTCGCGCGCATGCGCTTGAAGCGCCAATTGCTCGACAAGCTCGCCGAGGGCCACACCTTCGGCGTGCCCGAGAGCATGGTCGAGGCCGAGTTCAACCTGATCTGGCGCGAGGTCGAGGAGCAGAAGAATGCCGGGCAGCTCGATGCGGCCGACAAGGCCAAGTCCGACGACGAGCTCAAGGCCGAATACCGCAAGATCGCCGAGCGCCGCGTGCGCCTCGGCCTACTGCTCGCCGAAGTCGGCAAGCGCGCCAAGGTGGAAGTGACGCGCGAGGAGATCGGGCAGGCGATCGTGCGCGAGGCCCAGCGCTATCCGGGCCAGGAGCGCAAGGTCATCGACCACTACCAGCAGAACCAGGATGCGATGGCCCAGCTCCGGGCGCCGCTCTACGAGGACAAGGTCGTCGACTACATCCTCGAGCTGGCCAAGGTGAGCGAGAAGACGGTGACGCCGAAGGAGCTCGCGGCCGAGACCGCGGCTGCCGAAGGGGCAGCTGCCGAAGGGACAGCCGCCGAAGGGGCAGGCGCAGGGGCCTCGGCGGAAGGCGACAAGGACGAAGCCAAGGCCGATGCCGGCGCGGACAAAAAGCCGAAGTCCACTAAAAAGAAGAAATAGCCGTCTTATATCTTGGCGGCGGCGGCGCCCGTCGGCCCGCCCGTCCGAGGCAACCGGGGATCAGAGGACAATGCGCGACCCTAACGCCGTTCACAGCCAGCTCATCCCGATGGTGGTCGAGCAGACCTCGCGCGGCGAGCGCGCCTTCGACATCTATTCCCGGCTGTTGAAGGAACGCATCATTTTCATCACCGGCCCGATCGAAGACCACATGGCCAGCTTGATCTGCGCCCAGCTGCTCTTCCTCGAGGCCGATAATCCCAACAAAGACATCGCGGTCTACATCAACTCGCCGGGCGGCCTCGTGACCTCGGGCTTGGCCGTCTACGACACCATGCAATACATCCGGTGCGACGTTTCGACCGTCTGCTTCGGCCAAGCCGCCTCGATGGGCTCGCTGTTGTTGACCGCCGGCAAGAAGGGCAAGCGCTTTGCCCTGCCCAATGCCCGGATCATGGTCCACCAGCCCTCGGGCGGCTTCCAGGGCCAGGCCACCGACATCGAGATCCACGCCCGCGAAATCCTCGCTATCCGTGCGCGACTCAACGATATTTACGTCAAGCACACGGGCCAGACGCTCAAGGCGATCGAAGACGCCATGGAGCGCGACAAGTTCTTGACGGCAGAAGACGCCAAGGCCTGGGGGCTGATCGACGACATTAATACGCACCGCCCGCTGGCCCCCGGCTCGGAGCCGCCGCCGCCCGCCCCGGCCGAGAAGAAGTAAACACCGGGGCCCTAGGTATTGTCGCCGGGCTGCAATGAAAGCCCTTGCCGCCCCCGTCCCCTCGCCTAAGATAACCCCTGGGAATCAAGATTTTGTTCACCATAATTTAGGAACATCTACATTATGCCGTCCGGCGACGTGACGCGGGGGCGTCGGACGGGCAAAGTTCAGGGGCGGTGATGGTGTGTCGATGAGCAAGACCGGCGGCGAGTCCAAGAATACCCTCTACTGTTCGTTCTGCGGCAAGAGCCAGCACGAGGTGCGGAAGCTCATCGCCGGCCCGACCGTGTTCATCTGCGATGAATGCGTCGAGCTGTGCATGGACATCATCCGCGAGGAGAACAAGACCAACCTCGTCAAGTCGCGCGACGGCGTCCCGACACCCCGCGAGATCCGCCAGGTGCTCGACGACTATGTGATCGGCCAGGACCACGCCAAGAAAGTCCTCTCGGTCGCCGTCCACAATCACTACAAGCGGATCGCCAATGGCGGGAAGGCCAACGGCATCGAGCTGCAGAAATCCAACATCCTGCTGGTCGGCCCCACGGGCTCGGGCAAGACGCTGCTGGCGCAGACTCTGGCGCGCATCATCGACGTGCCCTTCACCATGGCCGACGCCACGACCCTGACCGAGGCCGGCTATGTCGGCGAGGATGTCGAGAACATCATCCTGAAGCTGCTGCAGGCCGCCGACTACAACGTCGAGCGCGCGCAGCGCGGCATCGTCTACATCGACGAGGTCGACAAGATCAGCCGCAAGTCCGACAACCCCTCGATCACCCGCGACGTCTCGGGCGAGGGCGTGCAGCAGGCCCTGTTGAAGATCATGGAAGGCACCATCGCCTCGGTGCCCCCGCAAGGCGGGAGGAAGCACCCGCAGCAGGAATTTCTGCAGGTCGACACCACCAACATCCTCTTCATCTGCGGCGGCGCCTTCTCGGGCCTGGAGCGCATCATCTCCTCGCGCGGGCGCGGCACCTCGATCGGCTTCGGCGCCGAAGTGAGGGGCCCGGACGAGCGCCGCGTCGGCGACGTGCTGCGCGAATGCGAGCCGGAAGATCTCCTGAAGTTCGGCCTGATCCCGGAATTCATCGGCCGCCTGCCGGTGGTGGCGACGCTCGAGGATCTCGACGAGAGCGCGCTCATTCGCATCCTCACCGAACCGAAGAACGCGCTGGTCAAGCAGTATCAGCGGCTGTTCGAGATGGAAGGGGTGAAGCTCGGCTTCACCAAGGACGCGCTCGAAGGCATCGCCAAGCGGGCGATCACGCGCAAGACCGGCGCGCGCGGCCTGCGCTCCATCCTCGAGGCGAACCTGCTCGACACGATGTTCGACCTGCCGAGCCTCGAGGGCGTCACCGAAGTGGCCATCAACCGCGAAGTGGTCGAGGGCCGCGCCAAGCCGCTCTACATCTACGCCGACCGCCCGCGCGAGCGCGAGAGCACGGCGTCCTAAGGGCCGGTTCTGGAACGCCGCCCCTTGCCGCTCTGCCGGGCCCGCTGCGAAGCGGACGCCCAGCGCGCGGCGGCTCCGGCGGCGGCGGCCATGCCCCCAGGCGTTGGGGGCGGACCTTGATTATCAAATGCGAATATCCAAATGTTGCGTACGGCGCCTCGGCGCCGGGACGCGCGAGGAAGCGTGTTTTGGGGTTCGCTCGCCCCGCCCAATCCTAAGGTTCAGGACATGATCGAAAAACAAGGCGGCGCTCAATATCCGGTTCTTCCGCTGCGGGACATCGTGGTGTTCCCGCACATGGTGGTGCCGCTCTTCGTCGGCCGCGAGAAATCCGTGCGCGCCCTCGAAGACGTGATGAAGGACGACAAGCAGATCCTGCTCGTGACGCAAAAGAACGCGGCGCAGGACGACCCGACCCCGGGCGACATCTACTCGGTCGGCACGGTCGGCACGGTGCTGCAGCTCCTGAAGCTCCCGGACGGCACGGTGAAAGTGCTGGTCGAGGGCGCCCGGCGCGCGCGCATCCTCAAATTCACCGAGAACGCGAACTTCTTCGAGGCGTCGGTCGAGCTCATCGAAGACCAGAAGGGCGACGACCGCGAGGTCGAGGCGCTGATGCGCACGCTCATCGGCCAGTTCGAGCAGTACATCAAGCTCAACCGCAAGATCCCGCCCGAGGTGCTGGTCTCGATCAACCAGATCGACGACGCGAGCAAGCTCGCGGACACGATCGCCTCGCACCTCAATCTCAAGATACCCGACAAGCAGACGCTGCTCGAATCGGCGACGATCGCCGAACGGCTCGAGAAGATCTACGCCTTCATGGAAGGCGAGATCGGCGTCATGCAGGTGGAAAAGCGCATCCGCAACCGCGTCAAGCGGCAGATGGAGAAGACCCAGCGCGAGTACTACCTCAACGAACAGATGAAGGCGATCCAGAAGGAGCTGGGCGAGGGCGAGGACGGCAAGGACGAGGCCGCGGAACTCGAGGAGCGCATCAAGAAGACGCGCTTCTCCAAGGAAGCCCGCGACAAGGCGATGGCGGAGCTGAAGAAGCTCCGCTCCATGAGCCCGATGTCGGCCGAAGCCACGGTCGTTCGCAACTACCTCGACTGGCTGCTGTCGATCCCGTGGAAGAAGCGCACCAAGCTCAAGCACGACATCAAGTTCGCCGAGCAGATCCTCAACGACGACCACTACGGTCTCGAGAAGGTCAAGGAACGCATCCTCGAATATCTCGCCGTGCAGGAGCGCGTCGGCAAGATTCGGGGACCGATCCTCTGCCTCGTCGGGCCGCCGGGCGTGGGCAAGACATCGCTCGGCAAGTCGGTGGCGAAAGCCACCGGCCGCAACTTCGTGCGCTTCTCGTTGGGCGGCGTGCGCGACGAGGCCGAGATCCGCGGGCACCGCCGGACCTACATCGGTTCCATGCCCGGCAAGGTCATCCAGAGCATGAAGAAGGTGAAGAGCTCGAACCCGCTCTTCCTCCTCGACGAGATCGACAAGCTCGGCCAGGACTGGCGCGGCGATCCCTCCTCGGCGCTCCTCGAGGTCCTCGACCCCGAGCAGAACGTCAACTTCAACGACCACTATCTCGAGGTCGACTACGACCTTTCGGAAGTGATGTTCGTGACCACGGCCAACACGCTGCGCATGCCGCAGCCGCTGATGGACCGCATGGAGATCATCCGCATCCCCGGCTACACCGAGGACGAGAAGATCGAGATCGCCAAGCGCCACCTGATGACGAAGCAGCTCGAGGCGCACGGGCTCAAGGCCGAGGAGTTCTCGGTGGCCGACAGCGCGCTGCGCGACCTCGTGCGCTACTACACGCGCGAGGCGGGCGTGCGTAATCTCGAGCGCGAGATCGCCAACTTGGCGCGCAAGGCGATCAAGGAAATCGTCAGCGGCAAGATGACGAAGCTGGCGCTCACCGCCAAGAACCTCGACAAGTACGCGGGCGTGCGCAAGTTCCGCTACGGCGAGGCCGAGGCCGAGGACATGGTTGGCACCGTCACCGGGCTGGCCTGGACTGAGGTGGGCGGCGAGCTCTTGACGATCGAAGCGGTCATGCTGCCCGGCAAGGGCAAGATGACGGCGACCGGCAAGCTCGGCGACGTGATGAAGGAATCGGTCCAGGCGGCCGAGAGCTACGTCAAGTCGCGGGCCGCGCGCTACGGCATCAAGCCCTCGGTGTTCGAGAAACGCGACATCCACGTGCACGTGCCCGAGGGTGCCACGCCCAAGGACGGTCCGTCGGCCGGCGTCGCCATGATCACGGCCATCGTCTCGGTGCTGACCGGCATCCCGATCCGCCGGGAAGTGGCGATGACGGGCGAGATCACGCTCCGCGGCCGCGTGCTCCCGATCGGCGGCTTGAAGGAGAAGCTGTTGGCGGCGCTGCGCGGCGGCCTGAAGAAGGTGCTGATCCCGGCCGAGAACGAGAAGGACCTGGCCGACATCCCCGACAACGTGAAGAAGGGCCTCGAGATCGTGCCCATCTCCTCGGTCGACGACCTCTTGAAGCAGGCGTTGACCAAGGAGCTGGTGGCGATCGAGTGGACCGAAGACGACGACAAAGGCAAGCCCGCCAAGCCCAAGGAAAACGAAGAGGCCGTCATCACGCACTGAGCGGCGCTCGGAACCCGTACGGCAAGCGGCCGGCTCCTCGGGGAGCCGGCCGTTTTCGTCAGCGCGGCCCGCCGACGCGCGTTCCGTCGCCGACGCGGTCGGTGGGATAGAGGACCACACGCTCGCCCGCGGCGAGGCCTTTCAGGATCTCCGCCTCGCTCGCGCTGCGCCGCCCCACTTCGACGCGCCGGTGGCGGGCGCGGCCGTCGACGACGGCATAGGCCGCCCAGCCGTCGCCGTCGCGGAACAGCGCGCCCAGCGGCGCCTTGACGGCCCCTTCGCGCACATAGGTTTCGACCGCCACGTCGACGCGGAAGCCGTCGCCGAGGCTGGCCCAATGCTGCGGCGGCGACAGCAGGTCGATGATGACGCGGACCCGCTGCTCCTCGACCCCGAGCGCGGAAATCTTGGTGAACGCGGCCGGCTCGACGAGGCGCACTCGGCCGATCAGCGCCTCGGCGCCGCCCCAGCCCGTGATCTCGACCGCGGCGGCGGCGGGAATGCGCACCGCATCGACGGTGAGGATCTCGGCGACGATCTCGAGCTGGCCGGTGTCGGCGACGTCCACCAGCGGCGCCCCGAGCGCGACGGTCGCGGCGCTCTCCTGATGCACCTTGAGGATACGGCCGGCGATGGGTGAGCGGATCTCGAATGCGTCGAGGTCTTCGGCATCGCGCGCCGCGCCGGGATCGGCGCCCTTGCGATAGCGCAGGAGCGCCGCCTTCGCCACCGCCACGTCGTGCTCGGCGGCGCGGCGCTCGGCCTGGGCGAGATCGACTTCGCGCCGGCGCAGCTGCGTTTCCAACTGCGCCTGCTCGAGCCGCGCCTTGGCGATCGTTCCGCGCGCGGCCAGCGTCTCGGCGCGCTTCATGTCGGTCTCGGACTGTTCGCGCGCGGCGTCGGCCTTGGCCACGCTCGCCGCCGCGGCCTGGAGCTTGGCTTCGGCGGCGCCGAGGCGCTCGCCGAGTTCGCGCTCGGTGCGCGCATCGAGCAGGGTCGGGAGATTCGGCTTGACCGAGGTGACGAGGGCATCCGCCGCCACCCGGTCGCCGGGCTTCAGCACGATGCGGGCAACGGTCCCGGCCAACGGTGCCGATACGGTGTAGCGGTCGCGCACCCGGGTCTTGGCCTCTTCCGCGACCGTCTCGCGCAACGTGCCGGTTTGCACGGCCGCGGTCTCGACCGGCACCGCCCGCGGCGCCGCCATCCAGGCGACGAAGCCCACGAGCGCCAGGCCGGCCGCGGCCGCGATAAGTCCGCCTTTCCAGGTCATGCGCGCTATTCCCGTATCTTGAGGACGGCGACGAGATCGAGCCGGTTGACCTCGCGGCGGACGATGAGGGCACTGAGCAGCGCCGCGGCGAGAACCGCGCCGGCGGCGATGCCGTAGGTCGCGGGCGAAATGGAAACCGGAATCTTGAAGCTGTCGCTCTGGTGGCCTTCGACCAGCGCGACGGCACACCAATAGGCGAGCTCGAGGCCGAGCGGAAGCGCGAGACAGAGCTCGATCGACAATTGCCCGAGGAGAATGGCCAGGATCTCGCCGCGCGTGAAGCCGATGATGCGGAGGCTCGCGAGCTCCCAGGCGCGCTCGGCCAGCGCGATGCGCGCATTGTTGTAGATCACGCCCACCGCGATCGCGAGCGCGAACGCGGTGAGGATCGCGCTGAAGACCAGGACCAGCCACATCGTGGTCTTGAGAAAGGTGCGCACCGCCTCGTGGCGGATCACGACCGAGGCGACCTTGGGCGCGGCCTTGAGGCGCGCATGCAGCTCGGCGACGCGCCGCGGGTCGGCGAAAATCGCGGCCGCATTCACGGTCGGGCCCTCGCCGAGCATGCGGTTGAGGGCGCCGATCTCGGTCCGCGCCGCCAGGCCGATGAGATCCTGCGAGAGGCCGGTCACGACCACCTCGCGCACCGGGCGCTTGCCCTCCAGCACCTCCACGGTCAGCCGGTCGCCGGGCCGCACGCCGAGCTTTTCCGCCAGGCGCTCGGTGATGAGCAGCCCGTCGGCCGGCATCTCGATCGGACGAAAATTGATATCGAGCGGCCGGCGGAGATCGAGCCGGGCCGGCAGGCCTTCGAGCGCGGTCCGCGTCGAGCGTTGACCGGCGCGCAGGCGGACCGGCACCGCGCGGTATCCCTCGACCTTGAGCACGCCCGGAAGGCCCGCGAGCTCGATCAGAACGCGCCGCTCGACGGGGTCGGTGAAGGCCACGACGAAGGTGGCGCGGTCGGCGAGGCCGAAGGCGACGTCCACGATCGTGTCGATCGCGTCGCGCCAGAAAAGGCCGAGCACGATGATCGGCAGGGCCGAGGCCAGCGCGAAGACGCTGAGCAGCGATCGCCACGGCCGGGCGAGCATGGGGCGCAGCACCATGAGCATGCGCGCCGGCAGGCGGCTGAGCAGACCCGACCGGTCGAGCCAGCCGTAGCGCGCGAAGGCCGGCACCGGTGGCCGCATCGCCTCGGCGGGCGGCAGGCGCGCTACGCGGCGCACGGCGTTGAAGGCCGCCAGTCCGCCGGCGGCGGCGCTGAGGGCCGCGGCCGCCACGATCAGCCACGGCTCGAAGCGGTAGGCGAGCGCCGGGAAGCGGAAAAACGGCGCGTAGCTTTGGGTCAGCGCCGCGCCGAGCCAGGCGCCGAGCCCGATGCCGGCGGCGGTGCCGACGCCGACGATGACGCCGGCGTATTTGAGATAGTGCAGCGCGATGGCGCCGTCCGGGTAGCCGAGCGCCTTCAAGGTCGCGATCTGATTGCGCTGCGCGGAGACGAGGCGGGCGAGGACGATGTTGAGCAGGAAGGCGGCGACCGCCAGCAGGATGACCGGGATCGTCGAGGCCATGAAGCCCTGTTGCTCGATCTCGTCCTCGATGAAGCGGGCCGAGGCCTGGAAGCTGCGCTCCAAGGCGCCCAGTCCGCCGAAGGGGGCGATCAAGCGGTCGATCTCGCCGGCCACGCCCTCGCGCGACGCGACCGGGGCGAGCCTCAGGCTCGCCGCGTTGAACGCGCCCTCCATGTCGAAGGCGCGCTCCACCGCCTTGCGCCGCATCCACAGCACGCCGAAGCGCCGGTCGTCGGGAACCTCGTCCATGCCGCGCACGGCGTAGATGTATTCGGGCGAGAGCGCCGTGCCGACCACGCGGAGCCGTTGATGCCTGCCGTTCAGGACCACGGACAGTGCATCGCCGAGCCGCAGGCGGCGGGCGGCGAGGAAGGCCTCGTTGACCACGGCCTCGTCGGCGCGGCCGGATTCGGGCAGCCGTCCCTGCCGCAAATGGAGGCGATTGAGCCGGGGCTCGCCGAAATCCGGCAACGAGACGATGCGGCCGGTCGCCGGCACCGCATCGTCGGCGAAATGGAGGTTGGCCTCGAAGACCAGGCGCGTCTCGGCTTCGGCGACGCCCGGCACCTCCGCGATGCGCCGGCCCAGCCATTCGGGCGCGCGTTTCAGGACGACGAAGATGTCGGCGAAGCGCGCCTGCGTGTAGTAGTCGTCGCGCGCCGCGACGAGCGAAAGATAGGTGCCCATCGCGGCCAGGAAGCCCGCGATGCCGCAGGCCACGACCAGCGCGATCGTGGCCGCCTGGCCCTTGTGCTGGCCGAGGTCGCGCAGCAGCTTGCGGTCAAGCGCCTTCACCACTGTAGCTCGCTCGGCGCCCGCTTCGCCGCGTTGCGCTCGACGGCGGCGATCTGGCCGTCGGCGAGATGCATCACCCGGTCGGCCATGCCGGCGATGGCGGCGTTGTGAGTGATGATCACGGCGGTGGTGCCGAGCTCGCGATTGGCCTTGGCGATCGCCTCGAGCACGACGCGGCCGGTCTGCACGTCCAGCGCCCCGGTGGGCTCGTCGCACAGCAGCACGTCGGGCTGCTTTGCGACCGCGCGGGCAATGGCCACGCGCTGCTGCTCGCCGCCCGAAAGCTGGGAGGGGAAATGGCCGGCGCGCTCCGACAAGCCCACCAGGGCGAGCGCCGCGTCGACCGCCATCGGCCGGGCGACGATCTCGGTGGCGAGGCGGACGTTCTCGCGCGCGGTCAGGCTCGGGATCAGGTTGTAGAATTGGAAGACGAAGCCGACATGCTCGCGCCGGTACCGGGTGAGGGCGTCGTCGTCCGCTTGGGTCAGATCGTGGTCGCGCCAGCGCGCGGTGCCGCTGGTCGGCGTGTCGAGCCCGCCCAGGATGTTGAGAAGCGTGGACTTGCCGCTTCCCGAGGGCCCGAGCAGCACGATGAACTCGCCTTGGTCGATCTCGAGCGAAACGTCGCGTAGCGCCACGACGGTGACTTCGCCCATGCGATATTCCTTGCGCAAGGCATGGGCGACGAAGACGGGGGTGGACGTCGGCATCTTGCGCGGATCCGATGGCGCGGCGGGGGCAGCCGCGCCTGTAGCATAGACCAGCGCGGCGCCGTCTCCGGTTGATTTACGTCAATCTCCGGCATGGCGGGCGCGCGCGCCTGGATGAAACCGAGTGGGGCGCTCCTACGAGGGCTTCGTCCTCGCGAGAAATTCGAACACCCGCGTGTGGTCGGCGCCGCCGAGCGCCGCGGCTGCGTCCTGCCACAGCGCGGCGACGTCGCGCCCGATTGCGCCGGCCGTGCCCGCCGCCGCAAGCGCCTCGCGGTAGAGCGCGAGATCCTTGGCCATCTGGTCGGCGCCGAAGCCCGAATCGAACGTGCCGGTCAGGATGTGGCGGACGAATTTCCGCTCCGAGGCGTCCGAGCGCCCGGTCGACGCGTTGACGACGTCGAGCGCCGTCTTCGGATCGAGCCCGTGCGCGCGGCCGAAATGAAGCGCCTCGGCCGTGGCCGCCGTCGCCGTGGCCGAGAGGAAATTGTTGAGCAGCTTCAATGCCTGTCCCTGGCCGGGTTTGTCGCCGACGTGGAACAGGTTTTTCGCCATGGCGGCGAGGGCAGGGCGGTGCGCGTCGAGGCGCGCACCCGGCCCCGCCCACATGATCGAGAGCGTCGCCGCGAGCGCCCCGGCGCGTCCGCCGCTGACCGGCGCGTCGCGATAGGCGAGGCCCGCCGCCGCGCAGCGCGCCGCCGCTTCTTCCGCCGCGCGGACGCCGATGGTCGAGAGGTCGATGATCTCGGAGAGCCGGCGGCGCGGGGCGGCGATCAGCACGTCGATGACGCCGAGCACGTCGCTGCCCGCCGGAAGGCTGAGAAACACCGCATCGCAGCTGGCGGCGATCTCGTCCACCGTGGCTGCGCAGCGCGCGCCGGCCGGCGCGCGGGCGTCCGTTCCCGCCCGGTCGTAGACCGCGAGCGGCACGCCCGCCTTGGCGAGATTGGCCGCCATCGGCGCGCCCATGCGGCCGAGGCCGATGAAGCCGTACGCGAGTTTCGCGGTCATGGCAGCCGCTCGACCTACTTCGGCGGCTTGATGCCCTTCTCGTCGAACACTTCGCGGGCCAGGCGGAAGGCCTCGACGCCGGCCGGGATGCCGGCATAGACGGCGACGACGTGGAGCGTCTCGCGGATCTCGTCGAGCGTGCAGCCGTTGGTCAGCGCGCCGCGCATGTGGATCTTGAACTCGTGCGGGCGGTTGAGGGCCGAGAGGATCACGAGGTTGAGGAGGCTCCGGTCGCGGCGCGAGAGCACGCCCTTGCCCCAGGTTCCGCCCCAGCAATATTCGGTCACCATGCGCTGGAATTCGCTGTTGAAAGAATCCGCGGCGGCCAGCGCCTTGTCGACGTATTCGGCGCCGAGCACGCCTTTGCGCTCCTTCAAGCCGGCATCGTATTGGTCTTGGCTCATCGCATTTCCTCCGTTTCCGGGCGTCCGGGCGCAATCTATCATCGCCGCACGGGGAGGAAATGCCCATGGCCGCGCTGCCGGAATACCGTGTCTATGCCTTGAAATACGCCGAGCGCATCGGGCGCCGCGCCGAGCATTTCCTCGGCGGCGATCCCCACGACGCGCCGCACCCGATGGATTACTTCGTGTGGGCCATCGTCGGCGAGGGCCGCGCCTATGTCGTCGATACCGGCTTCGAGCACGCCGAGGGCGTTGCGCGCGGGCGCAAGGTGCTGCGCACGGCTTCCGAGGCGCTCGCCGCCATCGGCGTCGATTCCGCCATGGCCACCGACGTCATCGTCACGCACCTCCACTACGACCATGTCGGCGGGTTCAATCAGTTTCCGGCCGCGCGCTATCACCTGCAGGACAAGGAGATGGCCTACGCCACCGGGCGCCACATGGCGCATCGCGCCATCGCCCACGCCTACACGGCGGATCAGGTGGCCGGCATGGTGCGCCACGTCTTCGCCGGGCGCGTGGCGTTCCACGACGGCGACACCGAGCTGGCGCCGGGGATTTCGCTGCATCTCCTCGGCGGGCACACGATGGGGATGCAGGCGGTGCGCGTCCATACGCGCCTCGGCTGGATCGTCCTCGCCTCGGACGCCGCGCATTACTACGAGAATTTCGAGACCGGGCGGCCATTCTACATCGTCCACGATCTCGGCGCCGTGCTCGACGGCTATGCGCGGCTCAAGGCGCTGGCCAGCGATCCGCGCTTGGTGGTGCCGGGCCACGATCCGCTGGTGTGCAAATACTACACGGCGGAGGCCGGGCTCGCCGGCATCGCCTATCGCCTGGACGCCGAACCGCGGCGATAGCGCCGCCCATCGACGGCTTTATCTCGCGCAGGCGGCCCTGTACCCTCGCGCCGGAAAGGGCGGTTAGCTCAGCGGTAGAGCATCTCGTTTACACCGAGAGGGTCGGGGGTTCGAAACCCTCACCGCCCACCATTTTAGGGTTGGGGCAATGCCTCGACCCGGCGCCAAGCCGAATCCATCGCCCTCGCCGAGTGCCGCGCGCGCGGCTCCAATTGCGGCATTCGCGTCTGGAGTTGCACGCAACGCTGACGCGTCGCGCCGCCGAAGGACGAAAAGCGAGAGGCCCCGCCCATTGCTGAGCGGGGCCCCTGGCGGTGCGGGCGGCGAAATCGCAACGTTAGTTGCGATGGTCGCGGCATTTGCTCGGGTTGGCAATGCAGTACCATCCCGTATTCCGGGGCACGCTACACGGCGTGGGGTTGTAATAGCCGCATTTCGGCGGCGGCGCGAATTGCTTCGGCTGGCCGCGATGGTCGCGGGTTTCGGCTTGCGCGCCGGCCGCGGCGACGAGGAGTCCGGCCACGACGGCGGCAACACTGCCGATGCTGATAAACTTGGTCATCGCTCTCTCCCTTTGGGTTGGCCGGAAACCCCGGCGTCATGCCCGAGAACGTAACCGGCTTGACGAGGCTCCGCAGTGCCGGCGATCACGTTCGATTATTTATTCGCTGTGACGGCGATCACGACGGCGCCCCTGGCCACGACCTCGATGTCGGCCGGCGTCGAGGCCGCCGCGCCGGGAACGGCGCCAGCGCTTCGGACGGTAAAATTCCATTCTGCCCCCGGCCGCGATGAGCCCGCGAAGCTGTTGATCCTCGGGATGAGCGGCGGACTCGCGCATGTCCTCGAAGCCGCCATTCCGGAGCTGAAAGGTCGCCGTGATCGCGCGGTCAATTGCTCTGTTGCGGCGCGTGGCCGTCGCGGAAGCGGATGCCCGCGAACTGGCCGCGGTTCCAGGCGATCTCGGCCGGCACTTTGCCGAACCGTCCGCATTCGAGCTCGCACGGGCCGTCCGGCAGCGGGTGGTTCTCGAACATCTTCACCTTGGCGCCGCCGGTCGAAAGGTCGAGGACGAAGCAGGGGAGCAGCAGATTGCCGTAGTTGACCGTCGCCACCATGTAGGTGCGCGTGCGGGCATGGCGCCGGCGCTCGGTGCGGAGTGGTACGACGGGCGGTGCCACCGGCGCGCCCGTGTATGCGGTCTCGAATTGCTGATGGGCGATGGACATGGAGGGGATCCGCTTGCGTTGCCTGCCGCAATTAAAGCGGGTGACCCTTAAAGGTTCGGTCGCAGCCCCTGGCGCAATGCGTCGCATCGGCCATCCGGCCTAGTCGGGCGGCCCCGCGCCGCGCACCGGCCCTATGCCGAACTATCTAACTCTTCTGGCGGAATTGCCCCCGTGCCGCGGGATCGCCAATTTGGAGCCTAGCCGATGCCGGCCGAATAAGGTCAGGGGAGACGGCCGCCATGCCAATTCGCGAATTCGCCGAAGGCGCCGATCCCGGCCGCTGGGCCGATGCCCTCTCGAACCTGCGCGGTGGCGCCGATCCGGCGGCGCTGCGCTTGTTCCGCGCCGATACCGTGATCGTCTGGGATCCCCAGGAAGACGATCTCCACCACGATGAGCTGCGTTTTCTGCTGCGCTGGTGGCACCGCTTGGCCGCGGCGCATGGCGGCTTGCCGCCCGCATCGCTGAAGCTCGATCCGCTCGCGCTCCGCCCGGCGCTGGGCCACCTCGCCACGCTTCAGCCGGAGGCGGGCGGCGCCGATTTCCGCTTTCGCCTCTACGGCAGCATCATCGCCGAACGCACCGGCTTCGACATGACCGGAAAACTGGCATCGGCGATGCCGAGCGCGCCGGACGCGGTCGCGTTCCTGACCGCCACCTATCGCGCGGTCTCGCGCGAGCGCACCCCGCTCTACAGCGAGCACACGCCGTGGTCCGGTCAGTCGGTGACGCGCTGGTTCCGCCTGCTGTTGCCGTTCGTCGGCGACGACGGCGCGGTCGAGCGCATCGTGGTGGGTAATCTGCCGGGCGCCAACCGGCTGGCGTCGCACGAGCTGCTGCAGGAAATGGCGCTGCGGGCGGTGGCCTGAGCCGGCGCTAAGCCGGCAGCGCGGCCGCCCGCTGCGCTGCCTCGGGATGCAGCAGCGGATCGGCCTTCGCCGGATTGAACGTGTAGAACGACGGGATCGTGAGCCGCGTGCTGCCGCCGGTGACGCGCAGCACCGCGTGCTCGTGGTGGAAGCCGCCGCTGAAAGCGAGGAACGAGCCGCGCTTCGGCTTCACGGCGATGTCGAGCGCCGTGAAATAGAGTTCGCCGCCGTCGTAGTCGTCGTTGAGATAGGCCACGCCCGAGAGATCGCGATAGGCCATGCCGTGGGGCGATCCGTCCGGGTTCGCGTTGTCGGCATGCTGCGGCATGAACATGCCCGGCTTCCATTGCACGATCTGGAGCAGGTCCGAATAGATCGGCGCCTTCAGGCGGTAGAATTCGCCGACCGCGCGCACGCTCTGGCGTTGGCGCGCGATCATGATGCGGCCAGCCTCGGGATTGGCGGCGAGGATGTCTTTGAGCCACACGAAGCGCCCGTTCCAATAGGGATCGATGCGCTCGCTCGTGAACAAGCGGTCCTGGAGGCCGTTGAAGGCCTGGCGCAGCATTTCGCATTCCGCCGCGGAGAAGAAGTTCTCGATGTAGAGGAAATCCAGGCCCGCCGCATCCTTGGCCGAGGCCACGCGGCGCGTGCTCGGCGAGGCCGAGAGGTTGCCCTGCTTGTCGAGGCGGGCGCGGCCGGCCTCGTTGCGCGCGTCCTGGTCGCGCTCGATGAAGTTCAAGAGGCTGGCATCGTCCCAGCGCGGATCGAGCCGCTTGGGCCGGGCGACGGGGGCCGGCGCCGGCTGCGGCGTGCCGCGCAGATCGACCGGCTCGTGCAGGCGCAGCTTGTTGAGATGGCTGTCGATGGTCGTGCCGTCCGGATGCCGGCCGACGAAGTAGTGCCGCTGCCAAGCCTGCTTGATCGCGGACTGGTCGCCGGCGCGCACGCGCTTCATGAACTCGTCGCGCGAATCGTGGAACGCCTGGTGCTGGCGCAGCAGCTCAGGATCGTCCGTGATGCGCCGGATCTCGGGCGTTACGTCGATGAGCGCCTGTTTCGGCACGGGATAGACGAAGCAGAAGGGCTCGTCTTCCTCGAACAGCACCTTGCCCGGGCGCATGATCTGCCAGTTCATCGTGAACGGGTAGGGCAGCCAGTCGGTCTCGATCAGCCCGGTCAGCGCGTAGGCGTTGTCTTTCGGGCGGTTGGGCGGGCCGGTGCAGATGAGATCCCAGCCCGGCTCGGTGCGGAAGATGTAGTCGGTGTGGAAGGTGACGATGCCGCGCGAAAAGTTGGAGCGCACGAAATAGTCGAGCGGCCGGTTGCCCGGCAGCGGCTTCAGGCCCCGGACGGTGAGATCGGAAACCGCGGGCCCGCCGTTCCACTCCACCTCCACCGGGATGGGCATCAGAATGTCCCAGCCGCTGGCATTGGCGATCGAGAGCGGCAGGCACCGGTAGGCGTGCTTGTCCGGGAAGGCGTCCATCCAGGCGCGGTGCGGACCGGCCGGCACCAGCTTGGGCGGCGTGTCGTTGATGGCGTAGCAGGTGAGTTTCATCGACAAATTTCCGTTAACGGGCGCGCCGCGATCCCGCGGCGGAGTATAATGAGGCTGGCCGCCGCAAAGAACGGGCGCAATGTCCCATAGTTAACCCGAGAGGTTTATTTACTATGAAAGCATTGGCTTTCATTCAGGATTTTCGCTACTTGCGGGCCTTGTTTTGACCGGATGAAATAGAGACCATGGAAATCGCTCCCGCGAAGACACCGCTACCGGCCGCCGCCCCGGCGGGCCTGCCCGTTTTCTACGCGCGCCCCGAGCTGCTGGACCCCGCCAAGCACGGCGGGCGCTCGCTCGCCCGCACCGTCAATTTCGGCTTCACCAAGCGCACCAACTCGGTGCCGCTCAACGGCGTCGAATTCATCCTGGCGCAGCGCAACTATCCGATTGTGTTCAGCAACGAGGCGGCGCCGTTTCCGGTGGCGCTCCTCGGCCTCCAGAACGAGGAGAACCTGTTCGTGGGCGCGGCCGGCGACTGGACGCCGGGCGCCTATGTTCCCGCCTATATCCGCCGCTATCCCTTCATCTTCATGGAGGGCGGCGACGGCAAGCAGTTCGCGCTCTGCATCGACGCCGCCTCGCCGCTGATCGTCGAGAACGTCGAGAACCCGTTCTTCAAGGACGGCCAGCCGACGGACCTGACCAAGAGCGCGCTCAACTTCTGCGGCGCGTTCCAGCAGGAATACGAGCAGACGAAGCCGTTCTGCGCGGCGCTCATGGAGCACAAGCTGCTCGAGACCAAGGCCGCCGACATGAAGCTGCCGGGCGGGAAGTCGATGGCCTTCGGGCCGTTCCGCGTCGTCGACGAAGCCAAGTTCAGGACCTTGCCCGCCGATCTCCTGGCCGACTGGCAGAAGAAGGGCTGGCTCGGCTGGATCTACGCGCACCTGTTCTCGTTCTCGAACTGGCCAAACCTCGTTTCACGCACGAAAGCGCCGGCCGCCGGCGAAGGAGAAATTCGATGATGCGTCTCGCCGCCGTCCGCCGCGCCGCCGCCGGCCTCGCGCTCATGCTTTCGGCGGCGATGCCGAGCGTGTCGCTCGCCGAAACCGCCACCGTCGACGGATTCCGCTCGGCGCGCTTCGAGATGACCGAGGATCAGGTGCGCGCCTCGATCGCCGCGGATTTCAAGCTCCCCCCGGCGCAGATCCAGAAGCAGCTGAACAAGGTCGACCGCACCACGATCCTGTCGGTCAAGGTCGCGGACCTGCTGCCCGAAAGCGGCATCGCGCAGATCAACTACAAGCTCGGCTACGCCAGCAAGAAGCTCATCCAGGTCGACGTGATCTGGGGCACCGGGGTCGATCCCAAGGTGACGCAGCAGAGCCTCGGCATCGTGATCGTGAACCTGCGCCAATATCTCCAGGAGCGCGGCTTCGACAAGGAGAAGGTGGTGATGAACGCCGCCACGCCGCAGGCCAACATCGCGCTGCTGTTCCGCGCCCAGGACGAGAAGGGCCGCGTGGTGGCGCTGCTCGGGCAATTCAAGATCGATCCCAAGGCCGAGAAGGGCAAGCAGTTGCTGATCGATCAGCCCGAGGCCGTGATCATGAGCTACGTGCTCGATCCCAAGAACCCCGACGTGTTCAAGATCGAGAAGGGCAAGTTCTAGGTCGGGCCTAGGCCGCGCTGCTGCTGCCCTTCGCGGCGCGCGCCGCGGGCGGCCGCGCCAGGCCGAGGTGATCGCGCAGAGTGACGCCTCCGTAGTCGCGCCGATAGAGGCCGCGCCGCTGTAGCTCGGGCACGACCGCGCCGACGAAATCGGTGAGGCTGCCGGGGTTCATCGCCGGGAGCATGAGAAAGCCGTCGGCGCCCTCCGCCCGGAACCAGGTCTCCATGTAGTCGGCGACCGTGGCGGCAGTACCCGTCACCACCGGATGGCCGCGCGAGCCCGCCACGTGCAGCGCCAATTGCCGGAGCGTCCAGCCCTCGCGCTCGGCGAGCGCCACCAGCGCATCGCGCCGGCTGGTCAGGCCCTTGGCGGGCGGCAGCGGCGGAAGCTTCGCGTCGATCGGGAATTGCGCGAGATCGACGCCGCCCAGCAGCGTCGTCAGCATCGAGAGCGCCACCGCCGGATGCAGTAGCGCCTGGAGCTCCGCGAACTTCGCCGCCGCCGCCGCCGCGCTTTCGGCCACGATCGGCTGGAAGCCGGTCAACACCAGGATGTCGCCGGGCCGGCGGCCGGCCTTGACCGCGCGCGCCTTGATGTCGGCGTAAAAGGCCTGGGCGCTCGCCAGGCTCTGCTGCGAGGAGAACACGAGATCGGCGGCGCGGGCGGCGAGGTCGCGCCCGTCCTCGGAGGCGCCCGCGATGACGATGATGGGATGGCCTTGCGGCGGGCGCGGCTGGTCCATGGGTCCGCGCACGCGGAAGAAGCGCCCGGCGTGATCGAGCCGCGGCAGGGCGGGCGCCGAGACGTAAATCCCGCTCGCCCGGTCGCGCACGAAATCGCCGTCGTCCCAGCAATCCCAGAGGCCGCGCACGACCGACAGGAACTCCTCGGCGCGCTTGTAGCGCTCGGTCAGCGGATCGTGCTCGGCGCGGCCGAAATTCTGGGCGTCGGTGTGGTTCATCGACGTGACCACGTTCCAGCCGGCACGCCCGCCGCTGACGTGGTCGAGCGACGCGAAGCGCCGCGCGAGCGAATAAGGCTCGCCGTAGGTGGTGGTGGCGGTGCCGATGAGGCCGATGCGCCCGGTGCGGGCGGCAACGGCGCTCAGCATCGTCAGCGGATCGAGCTTGTCGAGCCAGGCGCTGCGGCCGAGCATGTCCGGCGGCAGGTCGGAATTCGGCGAAACGTCGCCGGCGAAGAGGAAGTCGAACTTTCCCGCTTCGGCGATTTCCGCGATCCGGACCAGCGCCGCGAAATCGGTGCCGCCCGACGCCGTCACGGAGGGATGCCGCCAGGCGGCGATATGCTCGCCCGCCGGCGTCAAGAACGTGCCCAATCGAATCTGCCGAGTCACCGGTGCCGGCCCTCCTAGGGTCCGGTATGCAGCAAATCGGCGGGGCGCGGGAAGGGGGCGGCGCGCGCGGGGGGAATGCGTCCGCGCCAGAATTCGCGGTGGAACCGCGCGTGCGCCCATACTTCGAGGGCCGCCCAACCCTTCGACAAAAGCTCAGGAGGCGGCCACCTCAGAATGAGGTGTGTTTGTTGTAGCAAAATCGCCCTCATCCTGAGGTGCTCGATTCCATTCGCGTCCGATGCGAAGCATCGGCGCGATTGGGATCGAGCCTCGAAGGACGGACGCGAGCAGGATGAAGCCCCAGCGCCGCTTCCGCCGAGACGAACGACGCTTTAATAGCGCGCGTTCAGGACGAAGAAGAGGCGCCAGTTGTTGCCTTCGGAGCCGAGCGCGGACACGCGGTTGTAGAGCGGAACGGCGCCTTCCACCTGGCCGGTGAAGTAGGGGCCGGCGTTGAAGCGCACGCCCACGCCGGCCGAGGCCAGCGCTTCGAAGGTTTTCCGGGCGTTGTCGTTGATGTGATAGACGCGGCCCCAGTCGCCGAAGGCATAGGGCTGGAGGGTCGCCGACCAATCGGTGCCGGGAATCTTCAACCCGTCGATCGTATAGCGGAGCTCGACGGTGACGCCGAAGCCGTGGTCGCCGGTCTTCTCCGAGGGATCGAAGGCGCGGCCGAAGGAGCGCCCGCCGAGGCCGAATTCTTCCGGCGCCAGGAGCTGGTTGGCGGCGTATTGCCCGGTGAAGGCGACGAAGCCGGTGACGGGCCCGTAGATCTGCTGGTTGCGCTGATAGTCGAAGTTCACCTTGGTGAAGTTCGTGCGCCCGAATTCGCGGCTGTTGCCGCGCGCGCCGAACACGTCGACGCCGTGGCTGACCGAGACGTCGAAGGCGTTGGCGCCGCGCAGCTGGTCGACGACCTCGAACGTGGCGCCGTAGCGGATGGTGCGCAAGCGGTCGTCGGAAAAGCTCGAATCGAGCAGGCGCGTTTCCGAATTGCGCCAATCGAACCCGCCCCAGACCCAGAGATTCATCTGGCGGCTGCGGATGAGCGGCTGGCGCAGGCGCACCGCCCAGGTCCAGCTTTCGCCCTCGATCTCGAGGAATTTCAGCGTGAAGCCCGGCCGCGTGCGCGTGTACGTGCCGCTGACGTCGAGCGTGGTGCCGAACTCGGTCAGAGTGGTGATGTAGCGCAGCTCGTGGAACATCAGCTCGCGCGGCTGGAAGGCCGTGCTGACGCCGCGATAGGCGAGGCGGTCGCCGGTGCCCCAGAGCGCGTTGACGGCGCCGCCGGCCTCGACCTGATACGGTCCCAGGAAGCGCGAGCCGCGATTGTCGACCGAGGCGAAGAGGTCGAACGCCTTATATTTCGCCTCGATGATGAGATCGGCCGTGCCCGGCGCATCGGACGGCGCCAGCGTGCTGGTGACGGTGACACCCGGCAGGTCGTTCATCAGCAGCAGATAATGCTCGAGCACGCTCTGCGTCAGCGGCGTCGCCGCTTTGATCCTCTCGCCGTATTGCAGCAGGAAGCGCAGCGACGAAGCCTTGCCTTCGTCGCGGATGATGATGCGGTTGATGCGGCCTTCGACGATCTGGATCGTCACCGAGCCGTCGCGGATCTGCTGCTGCGGCACCACGGCTTGCGAGAGCACGTAGCCGTCGTTGCGGTATTTCGCGGTGATCTGGTTGGCGATGCCGTAGACTTCGAGCAGCGTCACCTCGCGCCCGATCATGCCCTGATAGAGCGCCGCGATCTGCTGCTGGCTGTAGACCGTGCCGCCGGTGATGACGATGTTGCGCAGCACGAACTTGATTTCGCGCGCGCGGTCGGGCGGCGTCTGCGTCGGCAGGGTGGGGGTCCTGACGCCGGGCGCCACGCCCGGGTCGCGCGGCGGCGGCTGGAGTTGGCCGGGAACGCGGCCCGGATCGACGGAGGGCGGCACGGTCTGCGCCGCCGCCTGCCAGCTCATGAGGGCGATTCCGCCCATCGCCGCGAGGGGAACGAGTTTTCGCCAGGCCCGCTGGATCCGGCTGGTGCCGATGCCGCAATGGCGGCGCGAATTTGTTTGGCTCATCCCGTCCCCTACCACTCAAAAAACCCCGGGCTGACCGGTGGCTTCCGCCGACCGCAGCCCCGAGGCCATACCCCAGATCACCCGAAGGATGGCGTTAACCACGCCTTCCCAAGGGCCGCAGCGTCGCTCATTCTTTTTGCCGATTCAAGAGCATGCCTTGGGTCCTGCGGCCCATGCGGCCCGCTTCTTGTTTTCGCTGTTGCAAAAATCGCACACCGTCGGGCTTTCCCGCGCTTTCGCGCACTGAAGTATTTCAGTCGAATCAAACCATTTCGCATAATGCGTGTATTAACCATTTAACAGGAAAAACATTGATTTCGATCAATTCGCCCGCGTATCTTAATTGATAAGTAACTATCGCTGAAAACCGTTCATTCACCACAAGAGTGACGAACGGGGAATTAAATGGGCACGACGGCTCGAAAAGCCGGTCGATCGGAGAGGACTAAATTAAATGAAGATCCGTCCCGTCCAAGCCGTGGCCGCCGGTCGCGCGCAGACCCGCGACTTCGCCACCCGCAGCGCCCTCTCTTCCACAACCGCGCTCAACGGCAGCTTGCGAAGGGCCTTGGCCGGATTGGTGCCCGCGATCGCCGCGGGCGCGCTGCTGGTTTCGGCCGACGCGTTCGCGCAGGTGGCGCCGAACACGCTGCCGACCGGCTCCACGGTTCAGGCGGGCACGGTCACCATCACCCAGCCCGATGCCAACAAGCTCCAGATCACCCAGGGCTCCGACAAGGCGATCATCGACTGGAAGGGCTATTCGATCGGCAGCCAGGCCTGGGTTAACTACACGATGCCGGGCGCGGGCTCGGTGTCGCTCAACCGCGTCACCGGCGGCGACGTCTCGCACATCATGGGCAAGCTCACGGCCAACGGCACCGTGATGCTCATCAACCCCAACGGAATTCTGTTCGGCAAGGGCTCGATCGTCGACGTGGGCGGCCTGGTCGCCACCACGGCCAACATCCGCAACGACGACTTCATGGCCGGCCGCATGCACTTCACCCAGCCCGGCAACCCGGGCGGCACGGTCATCAACGAAGGCCAGATCTCGATCAAGCAGGCGGGCGTCGCGGCGTTCGTGGCCCCCGGGGTCGCGAACCACGGCGTGATCGAGGCCAAGCTCGGCACGGTGTCGCTGGCCGGCGCCAACACCTTCACCCTCGATCTCTACGGCGACGGTCTCGTCAAGATCGCGGTCACCGATCCGGTCACGGTCGCGGCGCTGGGCGAGGGCAAGCCGCTGGTGAGCAACACCGGCACCATCAACGCCGACGGCGGCAAGGTGCTGATCACGGCAGCGGCGGCCAAGGGCCTCGTCGACACGGTCATCAACATGGACGGCGTGGTGCAGGCGCGCCGCGTCACCCAGTCGGCCGACGGCACGATCGTGCTCGACGGCGGCGCCAACGGCACGGTCAACGTCGCCGGCAAGCTCGATGTCTCGGCGACCGGCACCGGCGTGGATGCCGGCAAGGTCACCGTCACCGGCGAGAAGGTGCGCCTCCGCGCCACCGCGAACATCAACGCCACCGCGAAGATCGGCAAGGGCGGCACGGTCAAGATCGGCGGCGACTTCCAGGGCCAGGGCCCGACGCCCCAGGCCAAGATCGTCGTCATCGACGCCGGCGCCCTCATCAACGTCAGCGCCACCGATTCCGGCGACGGCGGCTTGGCCGTCGTCTGGTCCACCGACACGACGACCTTCAACGGCATCATCATGGCCAAGGGCGGCGAGCTCGCCGGCAATGGCGGGCTGGTGGAGACGTCGGGGCATTATCTCGCGGTTGGCGAAAGCGCCGTCATTGATACGGGCGCGCCAAAGGGTACGCCGGGGACATGGCTTCTGGATCCGGCGACGATCGACATTGGCGATGCTGGTGATGCGACTATCGCTGCATGCTTGGCTCAGCCGGTCACTTGTAACATCACCGTAACGGTCCTGCAGAATGCGCTGTCGGCAGGCAATGTCACGTTGACCGCTTCCGGTACGATCAACGTCAAGGCAGACGTCACGTATACCGGCGCCAACATACTGACCCTCATCATCGGCACTGCCGGGGCGCAGGGAACGCTGGCGTTCGAGAGCAGCGATTCGCTGACGATCAGCCACTTGGTGCTGGATTCGCCGAGAACGTCCGGTCTCGGCATCAACATCACTTACGGGAACGGCAGTTCTGGATTTCGGTTCTCCGCAGCGGCCGGCACGCCGTCGCTGACGCTCAAGACGGATATTGCCGGCGTACAGATTTCGAGCGACGCAAGTTCTGTGGGGCCGGGGATCGTCAATGTATCGCCCGTCTCCGGTCAGACGATGCCCCAGATCGTCGATGCGGTTGCGTTCGTTGCCAGCGGCGGCACGATCAACGTCGCCGCCGGCACCTACAACATCAACAATATAGCCATCGGCAAAGAGGTCCATATCCTGGGCGTCGGTTCGACCGGCGCCGCGGCGACATCGACCATCTTCAACATCACCAACGAATCGAACCCCGACGACGGCCTCCGTTTCAATAGCTCGGCCGACAATTCGAGCGTCAAGGACATCCGGTTCAAGCACGAACCGAGCGCGAGCGGCTCCGCAATCGTCCTCGACGGCAGCGGCGGCACGCTCTCCGGCATGACGCTCGAACTCCTGGCTTTCACCAACAGCAATAACGCGATTCTTTACAAGGGCCACGTCAGCGAGCTGTCGATCCTGAACAACAAGTTCGGCGACAGCGCGAACGCGAACATCGGCGCGTTCACCGGCGATTCCGCCATCACGTTCAGCTCCTCGACCGGCGACCGCGCGACGTCGTGGCAGATCAAGAACAACCTGTTCGATTTCAGCAACGGCGGCACCCGCACGGTCATCAACTTGACCAACGCGACCGGCACCAGCGACAAGCATTTCATCATCGACGGCAACACGATCGTCAACGGAACGGTCGGTATCAGCCTGCAGATCGACCAGAGCGCCGACGACGCTTTCACCGCGCGCTACATCGACATCACCAACAACTCGATCGACGTTTCGTCCGGGTCGTCGAGCCCGATGCCGATCCGGTTCTTCATTGATCTCGACGGTAGCAGCGACAATCAAACCAACATCTTCAAAGACGTCGTGATCAGCGGCAACACGCTCAAGACGAACACCAGCGCCAGCGGCGCGACCGGCATCAGCTTCGGCTGGGATACGTCGAGCGCCGACGACGACAGCACCGCGCGCTACGAAGATTTCACGATTTCGCGGAACCTCATTGAAGGCCGTAACGGCATCCTGATCGCCACGCCCGGGTCGTCGAGTCCTGATACGGAGATAAAGGACTTCATCGTCGCGGAGAATCGCTTCGCCAATGACTTCCTCGGCATCGACATCCGCGACCTCGTTTCCGGCGACAACACGTTCAGCTTCCTGATCCGAAACAACTACTTCGACGGCAGCTTCAACACGGCTGCGATCCGGATCAACAGCGGTTCGAGCGGATCTCAGGTGAAGGTGCTGGAGAACAGCTTCTCCACCTTCAACGACGGCCTCAACACCTGGGGCAGCCCGATCAGCGGCTTCGTCGTCGACAACAACGGCTCGGGCACGGTCCAGCTCGAGAAGAACTGGTTCGGCACCGACAACTCGGCGACGATCGCGACCAAGCTCGACGGCACGGTCAACAACGTCACCCCGCTCGGCCACGGCACGGACGGCGACCCGGTGCAGCCGGCGACCTCGACGCAGCTTCGCGCCAACGGCTTCCAGCCGGGCAATTCGCTGATCGTCACCATCCTCTACATCGAAGACATCCAGTACTGGATCAACACGGTGGCGCCGGGCTCCGAGCTCGTCATCGCCGCGGGCGTCTACGCGCTCGACAATCCGAGCCCGACCTACGCCAACATCTGGACCGACGCGACGTTCGCCACGCTGCTGATCAACAAGAACGTCACGATCCGCGGGCCCAAGGATTCGACGCCGGCGGACGGCACGCGGTTCGCCGCGAATTCCGGCGAGGCGCGCCTCGTCTTCACCACCGCCACGGGCTCGAACCTCAACGCCATCACCATCGCGTCGAGCAACGTCACGCTCAACGGCTTCCAGATCGAGGTGGACGGCGCCTTCAACGCCGCCTTGGCGATCAACAACACCTCGGCGCTGACCAACATCGACTTCAACAACAACATCATCAAGAGCGTCGGCACCAACGTCCTGAATTTCGGCGTCACGACGCTGGGCTCGGCCTCCATCGGCACCGGCAGCACCTTCACCGGCAACTACTTCGCCAGCATCGGCGCATCGCCGGGCACCGGTCTCTACATGGCCGGCGCCTCGGGCATCACCTTCTCGGGCAACACCTTCTCCGGCATCGCCGACGACGGCACGAACGCACTGGGCTTCGTGACCTGGGCCGAGGCCGGCCGCGGCATCGTGCTCGAGAACGGCTCGGGCAACACGATCTCCGGCAACACCTACACCAACGTCTCGGTCGCCATCGCGCTGCTCGGCACGGAGACGGGCACGACGGTGACCCAGGCGCTCGCCGATTTCACCAACGTCCGCGCCTATTGGATCAACAATGCCGGCACCGATCTCAGCATCACCGGCCTCGTGAAGTACGCCGACGCCGTCTCGATCGACGGCCTCAGCGGCACGAGCAAGGGCCGCTTCTCGACCATCCAGAACGGCATCAACTTCGTGGCGCCGGGCGGCGTCGTCACGGCCACGGCCGGCACGTTCATCGAGTTCCTCGACATCTGGAAGCCGCTGACGCTCAACGGCAACAACGACGGCATCGCCTGGAACGGCGCGCGCAATCCGGAAACCATCGTCGCGCCGCCGAACGACAACATCAGCGCGACCCCGGACGTGCTAATCACGATCCGTAGCGACGTCTCGAACGTGACGATCGACGGACTGACGCTCGAGGGCCGGGTCAACGCGACCGGGTCGAACACGGCGTCGAACATCATCGAGATCGGCGTGCGCGGCTCGTTCACGACCGGCGGCAACGCCATCGTCATCGCCAACAACCTCTTCAAGAACTTCCAGCAGTACGGCATCGACCTCGACGGCGGCGGCAGCACCGTCAAGACCGGCCTCGACATCCATCACAATTCGTTCACGGCGATGGGGCCGTCGGGCGGCGAGGCCATCACGGCGATCCGCCTGGTCGACGATATCTACGGCTACATCACCTCGAACTACATCACCAACGCGCTCGACGTCGGCATCCGCGTCGAGGACTACCAGAGCGGCAGCTCCTATAACGAGCTCAAGATCTCCTACAACAAGATCGAGCTGCTCGGAAACGACATCGGCATCGACTTCGCTCGGATCGGCGGCAGCGGGACGTTCCGCATCTACAACAACACGATCGACATGGACGGCTCGGACAGCACGGGCATCAAGATCGTCGATGTCGACGACAGCGCCCGCATCAAGGTCAAGTACAACACGATCTGGGTCGACAGCGGCACCGGCATCTCGGTCTACAACGTCTGGGATTCGGCCTACGTCAAGATCAAGGGCAACCGGATCGACGTCGACGACGAAGGCACCGGCATCAAGATCGAGAAGGTGACCGACGACGCCACGATCAAGGTCAAGTACAACACCATCACCGGCGACGACGAGACCTACGGCATCCGCGTCAACGACGTGTCGGGCGACGCCTATATCAAGATCAAGGGCAACGACATCGAGCTCGGCGAGGACAGCTACGGCGTCAAGATCACCAATGTCCGCGACGACGCCTACATCAGCGTCAAGAGCAACACGATCGACATCGACGGCTCGGGCGGTGACTCCTGGGGCATCTACGTCGACGGCGTGAACGACGACGCCACGGTCAAGATCAAGTACAACACGATCTGGGTCGACAGCGAGACCGGCATCGGCGTCTACAACGTGGACGATCACGCCTACGTCAAGATCGCGGGCAACCGCATCGACGTGGACAGCTACGGCACCGGCATCGACGTCGACGGCGTGTGGGACTACGCCCGGATCAAGATCAAGTACAACGACATCATCGGCGATTCCGACGCGATCGGCATCCGCGTCGACGACCTCTCCGGCCACGCCTACGTCAAGATCAAGGGCAACGACATCGGGCTCGGTTCGGACAGCATCGGCATCAAGATCACCGACGTCTCGGACGACGCCTACATCAGCGTCAAGCGCAACACGATCGACATCGACAGCCATTGGGGCTCGCCCTACGGCATCTACGTCGAGAACGTGAACGACGACGCCTATATCAAGATCAAGTACAACAAGATCTGGGTCGACGAAGGCACCGGCATCGGCATCTACACGGTCGACGACGACACCCGCTTCAAGATCGCGGGCAACCGGATCGACGTCGACTCGCACGGCACCGGCATCGACATCGACGGCGTGCGCGACAACGCCTACTTCTTCATCGGCTGGAACAAGATCACGGGCGACTACGGGGCGACCGGCATCCGCATCGACGACGCCTACGACGTCACCGACTTCTCGATCTACCGCAACCGGATCGAGCTCGGCTCGGGCAGCATCGGCATCAAGATCACCGACGTCGCCGATTACGCCGAGTTCGAGATCAAGAAGAACACCATCGACATCGACAGCTGGAAGAAGGGCGGCATCGGCATCTACATCGAGGAGGTCGACGACAAGGCCCGCTTCGACATCGCCTGGAACACGATCTGGATCGACGGCGGCTACGGCATCAAGATCCGCGACGTCTCGGACTGGACCTCGTTCAGCATCGTCGGCAACCGCATCGACGTGGACTCGTTCGGCACCGGCATCAAGATCGCCGACGTGTGGGACGGCGCCAAGTTCTTCATCGGCTGGAACGAGATCACGGGCGACTGGTTCTCGACCGGCATCAAGATCGAGAACGCCAACGGCTGGTCGTCGTTCAAGATCCTCGGCAACGACATCGAGCTCGGTCCGGTCTCGACCGGCATCCGCATCGGCAACGTCGACGACTACACGAAGTTCTACATCCTCGGGAACAAGATCGACGTCGACGGCTGGTTCGGGACAGGCATCATGATCTACGAAGCCGACGACCACGCGAAGTTCGTCATCGCCTTCAACAAGATCTGGGTCGACGACTACAGCACCGGCATCAAGATCAAGGACGTGTCGGACAACACCTTCTTCGGCATCTTCGCCAACAAGATCGACGCCGACAGTTACGGCACCGGCATCAGCATCACACAGGTCTACGACACTCCGACCTTCCTGATCTGGTTCAACAAGATCAGCGTCGACGACAACGGCACCGGCGTCTATGTCGGCCCGCACGGCAGCGAGGGGCAGTCGCTCGTCAGCTTCGTGGGCAACTACTTCAAGGTCGGCACCGACGGCACCGCGCTGCTCGTGGACAACCGCGAGGGCACCGGCGGCTACGACATCGGCTTCCGCTTCTTCAACGTCATCGAGGGACCGGACGATGCCTACTACGGCGTGAAGTTCCTAGGCCTGAACCTCAACCTGATCGGCGACACCTTCGGCAACACGGTGTTCAAGGGCGCGGCGGAGTTCTACATCCACCTCACCGAAGGCGCCCTGTTCGCCCCCGGCAACCCGACGCTCATCGACGTGAGCGCGGTGGATTTCGACGGCCTGATCCTCGGCGTCGCGCCCTCGCAGGCGAACATCGCCATTATCGAAGCCCGCGCCGAGCACTACCTCGACAACGGCTTCTCGGGCCTGCTGTTCCCGCTCAATCTCACGACGGCGCCGACGAACTTCCCGACCATCGTCATCCCGAATTTCGATCTCCCGCAGTGGGATCCGAACCGCATATTCGAGGTGAAGTGGTTCGAGCCGTTCCAGACGTCGTTCCAGTGGCTCTCGGGCGGTCCCTACAATTTCGGCACGTTCACGCTCAACTTCCCGCTCGGCACGATGGCGCCGGGCGTGGGCGATCCGCTCAGCGAACTGGCGCCGGGCGCCGGCCCCGAGGCCGATCAGGCCAAGAAGGTCGACGACTGCACGCAGAGCTTCATGGGCAACTTCTGGAACTGGTACCAGCAGTGCCAGCAGCAGGGCCTGCAATAGAAGCCTCGGGGCGGCGCAAGCCGCCCCGCTCGCACGGAAAAGCGCGGCCGGCGGAGCGATCCGCCGGCCGCTTCCCGTTCCGGGTTCAACCGATCGTGGCCTCGATCTCGAAGCCGATGCTCTTGCAGTCGGGATAGACGTCGGGCTTCCTCGTCGAGACGGTGACGCGCCGGAGGCCCGGCCGCTCCAGGCAGAGCTTCAGGATCTCCCGGCAGAGCGTCTCCTGGAGGTTGAAGTGCCGGCCGGCCACCAGCGCCACGATGCCGTCGCGCAGGAAATCGTAATCGAGCGCGTGCTCGATGCGGTCGGCGGGGTCGCGCCAATCCTGGGCGAGTTCGAGCACCACGTTGACGATCACGATCTGCGGGGCGTCGCGCTCGAAATCGTGGATGCCGATCGAAACCGGGATGCGGAAATCCTCGAGCCGGATGCGGCGGGCGAGGGCGATCTTGGCGGGCGGTGCGGTCATGTCGGGGGTCGCACGATCAGAGGAAGGCCACGTCGCGGGGCAGGCGCGCCAGGAACTGGCCGCCGTCGATGACGATGGTGTGCCCCGTGAGCGAGGGCGTGTCGAGGATGAAGCGGACGGCGCGGGCGATGTCGCCGGGCGTGGCGCCGCGCCGGAGCGGGTTGTTGGCGTGGGTGCGGGCGAAATCCGCTTCGGTCTGCTTGCCGCTGACGAGCGCTATGCCGGGGGCGACGCCGCAGACGCGCACTTTCGGGGCCAGCGCCAGCGCCAGCGTGCGGGTGGCACCTTCCAGCGCCTGCTTGCTGACCGTGTAGGAGAAATAATCCGGGTTGGTCGCGAACACCTTGTTGTCGAGCAGGTTCACGATGCAGCCCGCCTCGCCCTCGGGCAGCGCCTTGGCGCGCAGGGCGAAGGCGCGGGCGAGCAGCACCGGCGCCGTGAGATTGGCCTGGAGGTGCCGGCGCCAGCGCTCCTCGGTCATGCTGGCGGCGGTGTCGTACTCGAACAGCGATGCGTTGTTGACCAGCGCCGCGAGCGGCGGGCCGTTCGCGGCACATGTCTCGACGAGATTGCCCGCACTCGCCGCATCGAGCCGGTCGAAATCCGCGGTAACGGTGGCGGCGCGACCGCCCGCGGCGCGGATCGCGGCGGCGACGGCACCGGCTTCCGCGGCCGAGTTGCGGTAGTGCACGTGCACGAACCAGCCGGCGGCGCCCAGCACGCGCGCGATTTCGGCGCCGACGCGGCGCGCGGCGCCGGTGACGAGCACGGCGCGATGGGGGCGCGGAGGGGCGGGGAGATCGTTCATCGGCGATTGCAGCCGAGATAGCGCCCGGCGGCGCGCGAGGCAAGCCGGCGCGCCCGGCTTCTGTTTCGCCGGCGCCTGGGCTAACACAAGCCCCGGGTCGGGGAAACGCCGGGACGCACGTGCCCGAAACGCTCAATTTCGCGAGCCTCGGCCTGGCGCCGGGCGAAATCGCCTTCTGCCTCGCGGTGGTGGCGGCGGCGGGATTCATGCGCGGCTTCACCGGCTTCGGCTTCGCCATGGCCGCGGTGCCGCTGCTGGCGCTCGTGATCGCGCCCGCCAAGGCTGTGCCCTACGTGATCGTCCTTCAGCTCGCGATGGGCCTCTGGGATTGGCGCGAGATCCGGAAGCGCGCGCATTGGCCGAGCCTCCCGTGGCTCATGGCCGGCGCGGTGGTCGGAACGCCGCTCGGCGCCGCGGGCCTCGCCCGCATGAGCGCCGATTGGGCGCGCCTGGCCATCGCCGGCGCCGTGATGCTGGCGGTGCTGCTGCTGGCGCGCGGCATGCGCTTTCCGGCCATGCCGGGGCGTCCGGCGCTGACCGGCACGGGCGTCGCCGCCGGAATCCTCAACGGCGTGGCCGCCATGCCGGGCCCGCCGGTGATCGTGCTGTTCCTGGCCGGCCCGCTCACGGTCGAGGTCGGCCGCGCCTCGATGGTCGCCTTCTTCGCCTTCAGCAACGCCGTGGGGGCCGCCGCCGCGGGCGTGGCGGGCCTGCTGGGCTGGGGCACGGCGCTGCTGGCGCTCGTCTCGGTGCCCCTGCTGCTCGGCGCGCAATGGGCCGGGCGCAGGGCCTACGCGCGCGGCGGCGAAGCGCAATACCGCCGCATCGCCTTGTGGTTCCTCGCGGCGCTCGCGCTACTCACCGCCGCAAGGGCCGGCGCGGCGCTGCTCTAAACCGCGGCGAGACCGCGCGGCGTTCCGCCCGGCACCGGGTCTTGCCGCCCCGGGCTGCCTATGCCACATAACCGCTTCCGACCGGAGCGTGGCGCAGTCTGGTAGCGCACTAGCATGGGGCGCTAGGGGTCGCAGGTTCGAATCCTGTCGCTCCGACCAATCGAGGGACGGCCCGGCCGCCGACGAGGCGCCGGGCCGTTCTTTTTCGCTCCGCAGGCCGCGCTACCGAATCTGGCCCGACCAGGACTGTCCGGGCTGATACCAGCTCGCTGTCCCCGTCAGCGTCTTGCGGTCGGCCGACAGCGTGGCCTGATAGCGGCCGTTCATCCCCTGGCGGAAGATCACCATTCGGTTGCCTTCGATCGATTCGACCGTCAGCACGTCGCGCCACTGGCCGGGCGTCGTCCGATGTCGCCAGACCGCGTCGAACACGTTGCTGCCGCCGCGCCGGGTCCAGGTTCCGAACCATTCGCCCACCTCGACGACGGTCCACACGCTGCCCGGGATGGCGGCCGCCGCCGCCGTCGGCGCGGGCGGCTGCGTGGGAGCGCTAGCGAAACGGTAGAGGTAGCGGGTTTCGTGAATATCCTGGCCGACCCTCGCGTAAATGCGGATCTGCAACGTGTCGTTGCTGCCGGGCGGCACGCGCCACTTGCCGGCATTCCGCCGCGTGACTTTCCCTTCGCGCCAGTCGCCCTGCGCGTCGGGGCCGTCGACTTCGACACCCGTCGAAGGCCAGCCCATATAGGCCTTGATCCACGAATTGTAGCCCGTCTGCGTATTGACGGCTTGGTCGAGCGTGACGGAGACGGAAAATTCCTCGCCCGGCTTCATCGAGCCCTGTATGCCGCTCCAGGCGAACGACGTGACGATCGTGAGAGTCTTCTTGTCCAGATTTATCCAGCTCTTGCGGGCGACGATGGCGGGCGGCGCGCCTTCCCAGCGCGCGGGCGTGTAGGCGCGGTCGGGCGTGACGACCCGCTTGGTATCGACAAGCTTCCACTCCTGAGCCGCGGCGGAGACCGAAGCGATGATCGCTCCCAAGAGCGCCGCGCCGAGCCGTGCTGTGCCGTTTCCCATGGAATTCTCCCCTTCAACGGGGAGAAACCTACGGGCGGCGCGGCGGAGCACCCTTGCGGTATATCAATCCGCGACCGCATTGCGGCGGCGTAACGCCCGGACTCGGTATGGCGGCGCGACTAGCGCGCGAGCGCGCCGCGGCCGGCCAGGGTCAGCTTGCAGACCAGCCAGTCGGGCTTCAGCGGATTCGCGAACCACGGCTCGGCCCAGCCCGCCTCGATGCAGGCGCGCACCATCTGGGTGCTGACCCGCTTTCCGTCGCGGTCGAAGAGGGGAAGCTTGCCGCCGGGCTGGTCGAGCCCGCGGCTGAGCCAGACATGCTGCGCCGGGGTGGGCCGGACCGCGAGGGCCCGCTGCAATGCGGCCGTTTGCATGACGAATTCCTCCGTTCCGTCCGATCTTCTTATCGCCGCCGGCCGCGATATTCTGCGCCGCAACATGATCGATGTTGCACTGCAACAGACGAACGGGTGCGGCGCAACCAATCCTAAGATAGACTCAGCTGCGCAACTTGTCGATGCAACGCGAACGGGCGGAACGATGGCGATACGATTTATCTATGTGACTGCGGCCAATCCGGAGCAGGCGAAGACCATCGGCGAAGCCCTGGTCGCGGAGCGGCTCGCGGCTTGCGCCAACATCCTGGCCCCGATGGCCTCGATCTACCGCTGGGAAGGCGAGATACGGCACGACACCGAAGCCGTGCTGATCGTCAAGACCCGCGCCGAACTCGTCGAGCGCGTGATCGCGCGGGTGCGCGAACTGCACAGTTACACCGTGCCCTGCATCGTCAGTCTCGTGATCGAGGCCGGCAATCCGGCCTTCCTGAAGTGGATCGCGGACGAGACGGCGGCGGCACCAGCCGGTACGTGAGGCCGCCCCGACGGGAACCTCATCGGGCTTGCCGCGTCCTTCTCATAAGCGTGTAGACCACAAATGCGTGTGCTGCAGGCCAGCGCCCTTTCCCCGTTTGGGGAAGAGTAATAGATTCCCTCTACATTTGGTGCCGCCGCCGATACTGACCGGGCGGCGCCATGGAGCAGGACAATGAACGACGTGCGTTTGATGACCGGTGCCGCGGCTTTCCTGGCACTCGCTGCCGCCGCCCCCGCCGCCGAAGCCCAGGGCATGTGGTGGGTCGAAGGCGACCGCTACTGCAGCGGTTTCGGCAACCGCTCCAGCGCCATGTGCGGCACCCCGCGCAAGGGCGAAGTTCAGCCCAAGCCGTCGTTCCGCTACGATTTCAACTTCCCGCGCGTGCCGTTTATCGACGATCCGGGCTCGCGCAGCGAGACGGTACCGGCGCCCAGCGACCGCCCGCCCGTCGCCCCCTCGCGGGCGACGCAGCCCCGCCAGTAGCGCCGCCCGGCGCGCCGACCGGCGGCGCTACTCCGCCGCCTTGCGTGCCGGCGTGCCGGCCTTGACCAAAGCTTGGTCGAGGTCGGCGATGATGTCGTCGATGCTTTCGATGCCGACGCAGAGCCGGATCACGTCCGGACCGGCGCCGGCGGCCACCAATTGCTCAGGCGTGAGCTGGCGGTGCGTGGTGGATGCCGGGTGGATGATCAGCGAGCGCGTGTCGCCGATGTTCGCAAGATGACTGAAGAGCTCAACATTTTCGACAATGATTACACCGGCTTCGTAGCCTCCTTTGACGCCAAAAGTTAGAACACCGCCGGCGCCCCGCGGCAGGTATTTCTGGGCCAGCTTGTGATAGGCGTTGGCCGGCAGCCCGGCATAGGACACCCACGCGACCTGCTTGTGCTTCGCCAAGTATTCGGCGACCGCCTGCGCATTCTTGCAGTGGCGCTCCATGCGAAGGGCCAGCGTTTCGATCCCCTGGAGCGTGATCCAGGCGTTCATCGGCGACTGGCAGGGGCCGAGATCGCGCAGGCCGACGGCGTGGCCATAGACCGTGTAGCCCAGCGGCCCGAACGTCTCGGCGAAGGTGAGACCGTGATATTCGGGCGCCGGCGCCGTCATGCTCGGATACTTGGCCTTGTGCGCGAACCAGTCGAATTTCCCCGAATCGACCACGGCGCCGCCGACCGAGCTGCCATTGCCCGAAAGGTATTTCGTCGTCGAGTGGACGATGATGTCGGCGCCCCATTCGAACGGGCGGCAGAGCCACGGCGTTGCCAGCGTGTTGTCGACGATGAGCGGCACGCCGGCCTTCTTGGCTTCCGCGGCGATGGCGGCGATGTCGGTGACGATGCCGCCCGGATTGGCCAGGCTCTCGATGAAGAAGGCGCGGGTCTTGTCGGTCGCCGCCTTGGCGAAATTCTTGGGATCGTCGGGATCGACGAACACCGCGTTCCAGCCGAATTTCTTGAAGCTGTGCTTCATCTGATTGATCGAGCCGCCGTAGAGCTTCGAGGCGGCCACGATCTCGAGCCCGGGCGCCATCAGCGGGAACAGCGCCACGATCTGCGCCGCGTGGCCGGAGCTCGTCGCCGTCGAACCCACGCCACCCTCGAGCGCCGCGATGCGCTCCTCCAGCACCGAGACGGTCGGGTTGGTCAGGCGCGAATAGATGAAGCCCGGGCGCTGCAGGTTGAACAGCGAGGCGGCGTGGTCGACATCGTCGAACACGAACGACGTCGTCTGGTAGATCGGCACGCTGCGCGCGCCGGTCGTGGGATCGGGCGCGGCGCCCGCATGCAGCGACCGCGTCTCGAAGCCGAATTTGCTCTCTGCCATGTCAGGCCTTTCTGCGCTTGCTCGATATTACGCCGGAATTGAACCCGCCCCAGGAGAGCTCGCCGTAGAGCCGGGAATACTCGATCTTGGGGCACCGGTTCATGACGACCGTGAGACCCGCCGCCCCGGCGCGCTCGGCCGCCGCGTCGTTGCGCACGCCGATCTGCATCCACACCACCTTGGCGCCGAGCTTGATGGCGGCGTCGGTGATCGGCCCCGCTTCTTCGGAGTTTCGGAAGATGTCGACCATGTCGATGGGGACGGGGATCTCCTCGAGCGCCGAATACACCTTCTCGCCGAGAATCGCGGTGCCCGCCTCCTTGGGATTGACCGGTACGATGCGATAGCCCTTGGCCTGGAGATACTTCATCACGAAGTAACTCGGCCGGTTCCAATTGGCACTCGCGCCCACGACGGCGATGGTGCGCACGCGGCCCAAGGTCTCCTTGAGGAACTCGTCGGTGTAGGCGTCGTGGTTCATGCGCGGAAACATGAGTAACGCGGCGTCACCGCGCAAGGCCGTCGATCCGAATTCAAGCGTCTCGATACAAGAATCCTACCGCCCCTCCCAACTCGGCTTCCGCTTCTCGAGGAACGCGTCGATGCCTTCCTCAGCGTCGCGGGCGAGCATGTTCTCGGTCATGACGCGGCTGGCGTAGTCGTAGGCTTCGGCGAGCGGCATTTCGAGCTGGCGGTAGAAGGCTTCCTTGCCGATCTTGACGACCAGCGGCGATTTCTGGGCGATGGTGGCCGCAAGCGCGCGCGTTTCGGCCGCGAGCTTCGCGGGTGTCGTCACGCGATTGACGAGGCCGAGTTGCTTGGCCTCAGCGGCGGAGATGGCGTCGCCCAGCAGCAGCATTTCCATCATCTTCTTCCGCGGCAGGTTGCGGCTGGCGGCCACCATCGGCGTCGAGCAGAAGAGCCCGATATTTACGCCCGGCGTGCAGAACGTGGCCGTGTCGGCGGCAACCGCGAGATCGCAGGTGGCGACGAGCTGGCAGCCGGCGGCGTAAGCCATGCCCTGCACCTCGGCGATCACCGGCTGCGGGAGCGCCATGATGCTCTGCATCAGCCGGCTGCAATCCTCGAACAGCGCCTCATAGGCGGCGCGGCCGGGATTGGCGCGGATTTCCTTGAGATCGTGGCCCGCGCAAAACGCCGGTCCCTTGGCGGCGATGACGACGACCTTGATCGTGCGGTCGTTGGCGATGGTGCCGAGGGCCGCTTGCAGCGCGGCCATCAGCGGACGCGACAGCGCGTTGCGCGCATCCGGCCGGTTGAGCGTCAGCTTCGCGATGCCGTCGCTGCTCTCGCGCCGCAACGGCGGGGCGACGGTGGCGGCGGGCGGCGCCGGCTTGCGCCGGACGACGGTGGCCGAAGCGGGATCGGAGCGACGTTCTTGCGCCATGCGACGCGGGTCCCAACAAGGAGGTGCAGTTTTGAGAGCGAAGTGCAGCGAGCGGCGCTGATATTGGGTGGGTTGCGCGGATGGGGCAAGGCGTCGCCGGACCGTTCACGGCAAAGGGTTGCGCGCGCAGTGGCGATGTGCCTGAGGGCTACCGGCCGTCAGCGATCCGCTTCGACGATCGTCGGCTCGTGGCGCACCGGGAAGTTCACCGAATTGGCGACGTAGCATTCGGCGTGGGCGCGCTCGTGGAGCTTGGCGGCCAGCGCCGTGTCGCCGCCGCGGCCGATGGTGACGACCGGGCGCAGCACGACCTCGACGAACCGCCCCGGCCGCGGCGTCTCGGCCATGATGCCGTAGGCGCGGTCTTCGTAGGCGAGGACCGCGATCTTCTTGACCACGGCGAGGTGCAGATACCAGAGCATGTGGCACGACGAGAGCGAGGCGACGAGAAGATCCTCGGGGTTGTGGCGCGCGGCGTCGCCGCGAAAGGCCGGATCGGACGAGGCTTCGAGCGCCGCCTTGCCCGCAATCTCGATGCGGTGGTTGCGCGAATAGGATTCGTAGTTCGCGGGCGGGCCTTCCGGCCCGCACCGCCAAAGGGTTCGGACTTCGTAGCGATGCCGT